>Ga0163223_100240_pt1 | contig 18737 bp, 20 predicted proteins | sample MSEWel2016_02_17_2_FD_113147 | JGI IMG/M metagenome (GOLD analysis project Ga0163223, IMG submission 113147) | Subsurface microbial communities from deep shales in West Virginia, USA - MSEEL Well Study Marcellus 5H_2016_02_17 ...
ATAAATATCCTTCATTAAAAACACAAACCTTTAATCCTTTTAAAGCATAGCAAGAAGCCAAAGGAAAACATATATCACAACCAAATACAGGGGGGGGGGGTGTACCTTCTTTATTTATCAGAATAAACAGTCAGATTAGCTAAATATTGCTGAATACCATACAATATGATTATCAAACTATTAATTGCTAACGGAATTCTCAACTTCCACAAAAAACAAAGCTTATGAAAAGAATCTTCTTTTACGCCAAATTAGTTGTCATCGTTTCCCTCGTTGTTATAACTGGTTGTGAAAAAAGTAGTTTCCAAGAACCATTTGTTGATCTGGATCAGAGTAACCTAACATTAAAGAGCGTTGATCTCAGAACCGAGCTAATTAATGATTACGCAAAGATTCTTGCGACATCACTTTCAAATGAAATAAAAACAATCATTAAAAATGAAACTCAGAAACGTTTCGACGGGGACTATGATGTCCTTGCTTCAACATTTGAACAGATTGAAATAGAAAACAAGACTATTAGAGAAATGTTGAAGGAATGCAGAAGCGGAAAAGCCAGAAGCATAATCAATTTTAGCCGGATGGATAATAATGCTTTTTTTGAGAGAACAGATGAAGAAATACCTAACCTGCAAATATCTGTACCTATTCTTTGTGATGAATGGAATCCAGAAGAATTTACCCCTCCGGTAGCATATTTACCATTCGATTACAGCGAAAAAGAAAGCAAAGAAATAAATGCCTACGATTCAAATGGCAATTTGTTAAAATTGGATCCACTTAAAGAACCGGACTTTCCGGTCATTGTGGTTAGAGTTTCTGAAAGAGTCGACAAGAATAAAGAATTAATATCCACGGAGGCCACTCTGGCGATAGAAGAAAACAACAAACTAAAAAGCGTTCCAACGACTCCAACAAATTTAAGCATATCTCATGGAACATCTAAATCACTAATGCTTGAATGGAACGACTCAGATTATGAAACATCATATGAAGTATGGAGAATGGCTTGGGAAGAAACTCAGTTTTGGCATTTTAGCAACACAGTCCAGAATGATAATAATTTCATTAATAATTATACCGCTGAAGGTAAAAAATATTGGTACAAGATTAGAGCAATCAACGGTGAAGGAAATTCCGCTTGGTCAAATATTGTTGCTAGTACGTCTTCTGCCAGGAATGATGGTGAATGGTTGAAAATCAAACGGATGAAATTTACATCCAGTGGATTGAGCAGTGTAGAGCCTTGGGTAGGAGGTGCTCCAGAAATGAGAATTCGTGTTGTACAGGGACTGCAAGGAGGCGCCAATTTAATATTTACATCAGGCCGATTTGAACCAAATAAAAGAAATGACATAAAAGATAAATGGTGGTATTTTGAAGTACCGATTGTACCGTGGTATACAGCAACAGTAGGCACAGTCCTGAACATCGATTGGAGAGAAGAAGACGGCTGGCCAGAAGGCACTGTTACATTTCAGATTTCTGGTAGTTATGAGGATAAAAGCGATGATGGGACGGTAAAATATGGTGGAACAATCACAATAAGTAATGATCCCGGAGACTCTCATATTGGAAATAACTTGGTGCATTATTGGGACATAAAAGATCAAATATATAATCTGACTGGTTTTGAATATCAACTTGTCTATTAAAAAAAAATAATAATTTTATCAAAAAAATTTATAAAAGATATACTTTATGATTTCATATTTTAATAAATTGTTCCTTATACTTATTTTACTCATTTTTGTTAGTAATCATGGGAATTCACAACCTAGCTTATCTTATTATAGTTCTTCACATCCTAAAATTGGATTGGGTTACGAATTTTCCACTCGATTTTGGAGTGAAATAAGACTCTATAACAACAATGAATTCTCGGATATTACATCAGAATTGGTACTATGCAATAATGTTGCACATAAAGAGAGATATAATATTTATATTGGTGTGGGAGTGACGGCAAATTTCAATAATGGCGGCGTGGTTTTGCCTGTTGGACTACAATTTTTTCCAATTAAAGATTTTAACAAATTTTCGTTGCACATCGAATTTTTAACGGGTACTTATGCGGGAGATGACCCGTATGTCAGAAGTTCTCTAGGAATCCGATATCAGTTTGGAAAAGACGACTAAACAACTAAATTCGGAGAAGAATCCCATTCGCAATAATAGTTGAAGGATGGGATTCTTTTTAAGAAAATTCCGGAGGCTCAAAACTCCTGCTCCCGATGCGACAGAATCAGGCTAGCTTCACCAGCTTGGTTTCAAAAAGTGAACGTCTGCCGCTCATCTACAACTTCTTAAAACAGGTTGAAGCGACCGAAGTACAGACCATCAGCATGGGCCAAGGCAATAAAGTCAGTCGAATAATAGCATGGACATTCCGTTCTAAAAAAGAGCAAAAAGAGTGGACTCAGAGATGGAAATAAGTTAGAACTCTAATAAATGGCTTCAATCAAAATCGTCTTCCCGTTAAACAAAACCTGCTCGCCAACTTTTCCTCCCGATAGCGCCTGACCGATTGGTGAAACCATTGACAAACAAAAGTAATCCGTCGACTGCACATGAACCTTCCCAAAAGCAACCGATAGAAAATAGTTCCCTTGATTACAAATTACAAGGCTACCAAATTCAACTTGTGTATGTATTTTCGAAGGATCAATTCGTGCCAAATCATTTTTCAAAGTTTGAAACTTGCTCAACTGAGCCTGAAATTTATTCAACTCCTGTTGGATCATTTCCCGCCCCGTTTCATATTTATCGCCGGCACTGCTTTTGGTATCGCTATCGCGCGACTCTTTTACCGATTCTATTTCCGATAACGTTGTATTAATTCGTTCGTCCAACAATTGGGAAAGCTCTGCCAACAGCAACGCTTTTATTTCTTTACTCATTTCAGATTTATCTTCTGGATTTTAAACGGGTTGAATTCAATCCACCCTAACAATACTCATTATACCAACTCCAATGTTACGTCTTTCAAAAATCGTTCTTCCAACAAACGAACGACTCGTTTTACAACAAACTTGCGTATCTCAAGCTCAATCGGCTGTTCCGGATCCTGATGAGCCCAGTTAATTCGAGTACCTACAATAATGTGAATAATATCGTGTTCCAACAACAATTTCACCACTTCTTCGGGCGGACTGGTTCCCAATCGGGTTTCGCGGGTGTAGTTCTCAAGAACTTCCTCCACTTTTCCCATCGTCAACACGCCCTCCGTCACCATTTCAAAACCTTCCATTTCGGCCGCCGGAGGAATCGACTCTCCAGCATACCGATGTTTGATATTGACTTCCAAATCCAATTCGCGGGCAATAATCTCAGCAGTTGTACCACCACATATAATTTTCTTGCCCGGGAACTCTGTCACTCGTTTCACAAAATCAACATCTTTAATTTTATAGAACGGAGGTCCCGTTATCAGCATAAACTCTCGGGGTTTTCGAAAGTGAACAATGCCACAACTGGTATCATCCTTCAAATTAAATCCATCATTCATGGCAGCCTGGTTTAAAATCTTCCGAGCCAGACGAGTAGCCGAAATTTTATTTTCGCGGGAAATCTGCCTTTTTGCAAACTCATGCACCTGTTCTATTCCCCAACCCATCGGATATTTTTTGCCCCCCAAACCACTTTGAACAACGCCATCGGTCATAAAAATAATCCGATCGCCTTTAATCGGTGTGAACTCTCGGATACGTAAGATCTTGCCCACATTCTCTTCTCCCCTGATATTTACTTCAATTTCTTTAGGCGAAAAGTATTCGCCTTTACGGAAAATTAAAGTTGGCGGATTATCATAATTCACAATCCGAACCACTCCATCTACTTCAATTTCAATAATCGTGAATGTGGCGTAGCTCTCTTTTCCATCGCTACTACGAGGCAAAGCACGCATAAAAACCTTGGCTGCCACATCAGGTTCCGTGTGTAAGGAGGAATAGCTTAAGGCCATTGAAGCCGTTAATGTGGCTAAAACATTCGCCCTGACACCATGCCCAATTCCATCCGACAAAACCATAATTACACGACCTTCTTCCTTAATTCGACGGGTGTAAAACACATCACCACAAACCACCTCGCCTTTAGGTAGTTGTTGTTGAATATCAACATCAAAGTGATAATCAGCCATTAGTTGTCGTCCTCCCCATATTTATACGATTGAATAATGGAGTTGAGTAATTCCTCCGTTTGAGCCGCATTTTCACCCAACAAAAACGCAATCTTTTGTACGGTATCCAGATTTTGCTTGTTCACGCGTTGTGCCCGGCTAATGATTTCCTCTCTGACTAACAAAGGAGCTGACATATCTCGAATCAATGCCCCAACAACTCTATTTTTGTAGATCGAAATCACCGAAACATGCAATAATCGGTTTTGTATTTTCAGATCGCGCTCCAACATGTTTTCCCCTGAAACCATCAGCGAAGCGAACATTTTAAACACCACCTCCGGAATTAGTGAACTGAGTTCGGCTCCTTGCAATCCGGGTATTGTATCATACAGTTCTTCCAACTCTTCCCCGAACAGTCGGGCAAATCCCTGGTTTGAATCAATGACCCTAAAATCCTGATCCACGATAATGACTCCGGCTCTGATTTTGTGCATCATTGCAGATGCAATAACGGAAGCTTCCTGGGCTTGTTCCAGATTTCGTTCTGCCTTCTTCCGATCTGTTATATCAAGGATCGAACCGACGATGCCGATAATTTCATTCTCATCATTTCGAATCACAGCTTTGTTGAAAATCACATCATGCATTGATCCGTCCGATAAACGAAACTTAGTTTCGTAGCTCTGATCAACCGGCGTTTCAAATAACTCTTGATCACGCCGGGCATACATTTCAGCAATATCTGTCGGCTGAACGTCAAACACCGTTTTGCCAATGATCTCTTCCTTTTTTAAGCCTATAAAATTCTCATGCGCTTTGTTGGTGGCTTTATATATTCCGTTGATATCGCGATAGAAAATCGGGATCGGCAAAGCATCAATAATTTTCTGATGCAAATCCGGATACTGGATCATATCCGAATGGAAAGACTGGTCATCATATATCATCGTCGTTGGTATTGGATAATTAGCTAATTTTTCATTGATCATTGTTAGGTTGTCCATGAGACATTTGTCATTATAACTAGCGACTTAATTCTGGTTTTCACTTACCAATCACTGTTACTTCTACCTGTCTACTGTGACTGAACACGGCACCGTCCTCCCACTACCGCTAAATTAAAAATTAAAAACTGAAAAGGCTTATTTCAAATCAATCTAAATTTAAGGTTTAGATGCATTATATAGACAAAATTTTGTTCCATTTCGATCTTTTCGGTGATCTTTGCAAAAATCTTTACAAGAACATGCAAGTCAGTCAAATCTGCGAGCTTTTATCTGCCACAATCATCTGTGGAAATAAGTATTCATCAGCAACAATAGAGCGGGGTTACAGCTCTGATTTAATGAGTGATGTCCTGACACTGGACACCGACAACCTGCTCCTGATTACCGGATTGTGTAATTTACAAACGATCCGCACATCTGAGATGGCAGACATCAAATTCATAGTGTTTGTACGCAATAAGAAATTAAACGATGAGATGCTTGCGCTTGCTAAAGAAAATAACATGTGCATTTTGGAATCACCATTCACGCTGTTTAAAGCCAGTGGCCTGTTGTACCAGGCAGGACTAAAACCAGTTTATTGAATATGAATCTGGAATTTCACATAGAAGGAGGAAATTTTTCGCGAGCTGGTCATGCTTCGAGTGAAATAAAAAAAATGCTCAAGCAATTGGGGGTTGACTCGCGTTGCATCAAAAACATCGTAATTGCCATGTACGAAGCAGAAGTGAACGTAGTAGCACATGCTTTTGAAGGCCTTATTCAGGTTCATATCGAATCAGACAAGATTACTACGGTAATCTCCGACAAAGGACCAGGAATAGCCGATGTTGATTTGGCCATGCAGGAAGGTTACTCCACGGCGAGTAAAAAAGTAAGAGAAATGGGATTTGGAGCAGGAATGGGTCTTCCCAATATCAAAAAAAATACCGATGAGCTAACGATTGAGTCAACCGTAAATAAGGGAACAACAGTTAAAATGGTCAATCATTTTTAATGGTAACGGCAAAAACATATCACGCATTGACAGTCGACGAAAAGAAGTGCATTGGATGTATCCATTGCATGAAAGCTTGTCCGACCGAAGCGATTCGGGTAGTTGGTGGATTGGCCGAAATATCAAAAGAACGATGTGTTGACTGCGGACACTGCATGCGTGCCTGCCCGGCCAAAGCCATTTATGTAGAACAAGATGACTTAAAAATTGCTAAGACATTTAAATACCGGGTAGCTTTATTTCCGGCTGTTATGATTGGCCAGTTTCCTGAAAAATATACCGAAAATCAGATTTATGCAGCCTTGCTAAAAATTGGCTTTACCCACGCTTTTGAAGTGGAACAGCCAATTGGTATTTTGAAAGAATCGATGAAGCAATACTGCAAAACTTCACCCAACAATAAACCACACATATCTAGTTTTTGCCCCGCAATTGTGCGTCTGATACAGATTCGCTACCCTTCGTTAACCGAAAACCTGATTCAGCGCAAATCACCGCACGATTTGGGAGCTCACTTTGCCATTAACGAGTTAAAAAAACAAGGAGCTAAAGAAGATGAAATTGGCCTGTTTTACATCACCCCTTGCAATGCAAAAATTAGTTCGGTGAAAAGTCCGGTTGGTGAAAAAGAGTCGATTGCTGATGGCATCATCAATATGAATGATTTATACAACCGGGTGATGCAAGTTATCAATGATAAGGGAGCAGAAGACACCAGTCATTTGCGCGAAAATTTAAGTCGCGACGGCATTCTGTGGAGCCTGACCCGTGGCGAATCGATTCACTTTGGAGAACGCAGCATGGCTATCGATGGCATTCACAACGTCATTAAATTTTTGGAACGCCTGGAAAACGAAGAGGTACCAGAGATTGACTTTTTGGAACTTCGTGCTTGCGACCAAAGTTGTGCCGGAGGAATTTTGATGACGGGGAATCGTTTTTTAACAGTAACCAGGCTTGAGCGCCGAGCAAAACGTTACCCACAAGCCTGGAAGCTAAAAGACAGTGAGGCCATAAAAGGTTCGAAAGAAATAAAACAAAAACTAATCGCCGATAAAATCATCCCCAAACCAGCATTTAGTCTGGATAAAGATCGTGTTCGGGCACTGGAAAAAATGAACCGTGCCCAGCGAATAATCTGCTTTTTACCAGGCGTGGATTGCGGAGCATGCGGTGCTCCCAACTGTCAGGCATTAGCCGAAGACATGGTAAACGGAAAAGCAAAAATGTCTGATTGTGTCTTTCTGCAGCAAATGTGGGAAGACGAAGGAAAAATCAGCACAACAAAGGCTTTCCGAAATGTGGAGAAGAAGTGGGGAGAAAAAAGATTTCAGGCTGATTGTAATAAACGAGGAAAAAGAAATGAAGGTTTCTGATTTAATAAAACAACTAAATTTAAACGTAATTTCCGGAGAAAAAGGACTTGACCGGGAAATTAACGGAGCGTATGTTTCCGACTTACTGAGCGATGTGATGGGTAATGCTAAGGAAGAACAGCTTTGGATTACGCTGCAGGTACATCAAAATGTAATGGCTATTGCTTCGCTGAAAGATTTGGCAGCTGTCATTCTGGTAAAAGGACTACAGCCCCATAAAAGCACGATCGAACACAGCAATGAGGAGCAAATCCCCATTCTGTCAACCTCTGATTCAACCTTCGATATAAGCGGAAAACTTTATGCGTTGTTGAAACAGCAATAATGAAAAAATATCGGGCCGATTTACATATTCACACCGTTTTGTCGCCATGTGCTGATTTGGAAATGAGCCCCGATAAAATTGTACAAAAAGCTATTGACCGTGGGATAGATATTATCGCGATCACCGATCATAATGCAACCGGGCAATGTGCGATGGTAAAAAAGCATGCCGAAGGAACAAGCCTGCTCGTAATCAATGGATGTGAAGTAAACAGCAAGGAAGAAGTCCATGCAATTTGCCTGTTTGAAGATGACTATACCCGAGATCAATTTCAGCAGTTTTTAGATCAACATCTGCCAGAAATACCCAACAAGCCGGAGTACAATGGTCATCAGGTAATAGTAGACGATCGAAATAACATCGTTCATCATTCGCCACACTATTTGTTGAGTCCACTTCAGGTTGATCTGGAAACAATTGAAAAATACACACATCAACTTAACGGAATTTTCATTCCAGCCCATATCGACCGCCCCATCAGCAGTATATATAGCCAATTGGGCTATCTGCCCTCTGATATGAATGTTGACGGCATGCAACTTTCAAAATTTGCTTCGGAAAACGAAATCAGGCGGCAGTACGATATTCATAAGGAAGTAAGTTTGATCACAGCGTCTGACGCTCATTACATTGAAGATGTTGGCTCAGCATACACTGCTTTTCACCTGTTTGAACCCACGTTCCAGGAACTTCGATGGGCTTTAAATCAAAAAAACGGACGATTTGTAAAAATTGAATTATGAATGAGTTGTCGCTCCATATTTTAGATATTGCACAAAACTCCATCAGAGCCAATGCCGGGTTAATCCAGATTCACGTGAAGGAATTGCCTGACGAAAACGTGTTGTCCATCCAAATAAAAGACGATGGTGACGGCATGAAGCAACACCAAGTGGAGCGAGCTGAAAATCCTTTTTTCACCTCAAGGACAACCCGAAAAGTTGGGTTGGGAATTCCGCTACTGAAACAAAACGCGGAGCAAACAAACGGGCAATTTCAACTTCAATCCACCGAAAAAATCGGAACGACATTAACTGTCAGTTTTGGGTTTCATCATTTCGACAGGCCTATTATTGGCGATATTGCAGGATGCCTGTTGATCTTAATTTCAAATGAAACCCGGACTGATCTTCTTTACACGCATCAAACCAGCAAGGGTACATTTGAATTCGACACCCGTGAAATAAAAAAGGAGCTTGATGGAATACCTCTTTCAACACCTGAAATACAACTATTTTTGAAAGAGATGATTCTTGGTAATTTAGAACAGATTCAAATAAGCGAATAATGACGAAAATTAGATTCTAATTGTGAAAATCGAATGAAATTTGTAAACCAGAAGACATAACTTACTGATTAAAAAAACCATAAACAATATACCATGACAAAAGTTAAATCACTTGCGGACCTCAAAAAATTGAAAGAAGAGGTTCAGTCAAAAATTAAACTTCGGGAAAAAGGAGATCATCCCGAAAACCTGATTCAGATAAAAGTTTCGATGGCCACCTGCGGAATCGCTTCAGGAGCCAAAGACACGATGAATTATTTTATCGAAGAACTCGACCATCAGGGAATTGATGCCTTGGTTACCCAAACCGGATGCATGGGATATTGCTATGCCGAACCAACTATTGAGCTTACCATTCCCGGCAAGCAACCTGTCGTTTATGGCGATGTAAATAAGACGAAGGCACAGGAAATTATCGACAAGCACATTAAATTAAATGAACTGGTAGATGGCATCATACCGGTTAGCTACAAAACGCTTTGACCCATTATAAACTACTCGAATAATGACTGACTACAAAATGCACCTGTTGGTTTGTGGAGGTACCGGATGTAAGGCTTCACAAAGTGAACAGATAAAAAACAATTTTAAAAATCAATTACAGGAAGTTGGCCTCGAAAATGACGTTCAGGTAATTCATACCGGATGTTTTGGCTTTTGCGAACAAGGCCCCATTGTAAAAGTACAGCCCGATAATACCTTCTATGTTTCGGTTACCCCTGATGATACCAGGGAAATTATAAACGAGCACATTGTGAAAGGGCGTCAGGTTGAACGCTTGTTGTACACCGACCCCAACACCAAACGACAGATTACCGAGAATAAAAACATGGACTTTTACAAAAAACAAGTCCGTATTGCGCTACGAAATTGTGGCTTTATCAATCCTGAAAATATTGAAGAATACATTGGCAACGATGGTTATTCGGCTCTCGGAAAATGTTTGGAAGAACTAACACCCGAAAGCGCCATTAAAATGATTATGGACTCTGGTCTTCGTGGACGTGGTGGCGGTGGTTTCCCAACCGGATTGAAATGGGACATTACCCGCAAGGTCGAGAACGAACAAAAGTACGTGGTTTGTAATGCCGACGAAGGCGATCCCGGCGCATTTATGGATCGCTCCATTCTGGAAGGTGATCCACACACCGTCATCGAAGCAATGGCCATTTGTGGTTACTGCATTGGAGCCAATAAGGGGTTGGTATACATCCGGGCTGAATATCCGCTGGCTATTCAACGGCTAAAAACGGCTTTAAACCAGGCACGTGACTATGGTTTGTTAGGTGAAAATATATTAGGCTCAGATTTCAGTTTCGAAATTGAGATTCGCTACGGAGCAGGAGCATTTGTTTGTGGAGAAGAAACAGCTCTGATCAACTCAATGGAAGGAAAACGAGGAGAACCAACCTTCAAACCACCATTCCCATCGCAAGAAGGATATCTTGGAAAGCCAACCAATGTAAATAACGTAGAAACCTTTGCCAACATCCCTCCCATCATTAACAAAGGAGCAGAGTGGTTTAGCAGTATCGGAACCGAAAAATCAAAAGGAACCAAAGTTTTCGCTCTGGCCGGTAAAATCAACAATGTCGGGTTGATTGAAGTACCCATGGGGATTAAACTGCGCGAAATCATTTATGACATTGGCGGCGGTATTAAGAATGGCAAAGGATTCAAATCAGTGCAAACTGGCGGCCCATCAGGAGGTTGTTTAACCAAAGATTTTCTGGATACTCCAATTGATTACGATAACCTGCTCGCTGCCGGTTCCATGATGGGATCAGGCGGTATGATAGTGATGGATGAAGACGACTGCATGGTGTCAATTGCCAAGTTCTACCTGGAATTTACCCTGGATGAATCCTGCGGAAAATGTACACCTTGCCGCATCGGAAATAAGCGGTTATACGAAATTCTGGAGAAAATTACCGAAGGAAAAGGAACGCCGGAAGACTTGACCAAACTACGAATGCTAAGTCATGTCATTAAAGATTCGTCGTTGTGCGGACTAGGCCAAACCTCTCCAAACCCGGTTCTTTCAACCCTGGACCATTTCATGCACGAATACGAAGCTCACGTTAATGATGGCAAATGCCCGGCAGGTCAATGTAAAGCTCTGTTGCAATACGTTATTACTGATGAAAAATGTATCGGCTGTACGCTGTGCTTCCGGAATTGTCCGGTCGGCGCTATTTCAGGAGAGAGGCGCAATCCGCACTATATCGACCAATCGCTTTGCATCAAATGTGGAGCCTGCTATGATAAATGTAAGTTTGATGCAATCAAGATTGCGTAACCAAAGAAAACTATGGAAATGATCAATTTAACCATCGACAATAAATCCCTGGTTGTTAAAAAAGGAACAACCATTTTAGAAGCTGCATCAAGCATTGGTATTGATGTACCCACACTTTGCCACATGCATTTGCACGATATGAATATCGAAAACAAACCCGGCGGTTGTCGCGTTTGCGTTGTGGAAGTGAAAGGACGACGTAATTTGGCTCCGGCTTGCTGCACCGACGCTGCTGACGGCATGGAAATCAGTACGCACTCTATGCGTGCAGTTAATGCCCGCCGTACGATTGTCGAGCTGATTTTATCAGACCATCCGGCCGACTGTCTAATCTGTCCAAAATCAGGAAAGTGCGATTTGCAAAATATGGCCCACCACCTTGGAATCCGCGAAATTCATTATCAAGGGGAGCAATCACACTACCGCGAAGACACCAGTCCGGCTATCATTCGAGATATTGACAAATGTATTCTTTGCCGACGCTGCGAAACCATGTGTAACGAAGTACAAACCGTTGGTGTGCTTTCAACCATCAACCGTGGATTTGAGGCTGTGGTCTCGCCAGCTTTTGAAATGAATCTGGATCATTCGTCCTGCACTTACTGCGGACAATGTGTGGCCGTTTGCCCAACCGCTGCATTAACCGAAGTGGATGAAACCGGAGCTGTCATTCGGGCACTTTCCGATCCAACAAAGACTGTTATTGTACAAACGGCTCCGGCAGTGCGTGCGGCATTAGGCGAAGAATTTGGCATGGAAGCCGGCACATTGGTCACCGGAAAAATGGCCGCAGCTCTGCGTCGCTTGGGTTTCGATCATGTATTTGATACCGACTTTGCTGCCGACCTCACCATTATGGAAGAAGGAACTGAACTGCTTGGCCGCCTCAACAAATACCTTGCAGGCGACAAAGAAGTCAAACTACCAATACTAACCTCTTGTTGTCCGGCTTGGGTGAAATTTTTTGAGCATCATTTTCCCGGAATGAAAGATATTCCATCAACAGCCCGTTCCCCTCAACAAATGTTTGGTGCAATAGCCAAAACTTATTTTGCTGATAAAATGGAGGTAAAACGCGAGGATTTAGTGGTGGTATCCATCATGCCCTGCGTGGCCAAAAAGTATGAAAGCAGTCGTGAAGAATTTGCTGTTGAAGGTAACCCTGATGTGGATTATGCGCTCACAACACGCGAGCTCGCACAATTAATCAACCTAGCCAACATCGACTTTAAAGCCTTACCTGACGAAGAGTTTGACAATCCAATGGGCGAGTCAACCGGAGCAAGTGTCATTTTCGGAACAACCGGTGGTGTTATTGAAGCTGCTGTTCGTACTGCTTACGAAGTTCAAACCGGGAAAACGCTGGAACGACTGGATTTTGAAGAGCTGCGTGGCATGGAAGGATTGCGTAAAGCGACAATCGATTTTGACGGACTGCCAATCAATATTGGTATTGCACACGGACTTGGAAATGCCCGTAAACTGCTTGAAGAAATAAAAGCCGGTAAGAGTGAGTTTCATGCCATTGAAATCATGTCATGCCCCGGAGGTTGCATCGGTGGTGGTGGACAACCCTACCATCATGGAGATGTTGAAATTCTGAAAAAACGTCAGAAAGCAATTTATGCTGAAGACAAAAGTAAGAGCATTCGTAAATCGCACGAAAACCCATCCATCAAAAAACTGTATGATGAGTTTTTAGGTGAGCCACTAAGTGAAAAAGCACATCACTTACTGCATACGAAGTATTTTGACAGGAGCTAAAAAAGTCTTGGTCCGAAAACAAATTTAATTGCAAAACAAAAAGAAATGCCCAAAATAAAACTTACAGATAAAACGATCAACCAGATAAAAGACATCTGCGCTGAATTTAATAATCAGGAAGGTGAACTGATCAACGTCCTACACCAAGTGCAAAGTAAACTGGGGTACTTACCTGCCGAAGTGCAGGAAGTCATTGCCAAAGAATTAAAAATGTCGTTGGCCAAGGTTTACGGTGTGGTCACGTTCTATTCGTTCTTCACCATGCTCCCACAGGGAGAGCATCCCATTTCTATTTGCATGGGAACGGCTTGCTATGTGCGTGGAGCGGAACAAGTACTGACTGAATTTAAACGTCAGCTAAAAATTGAGGTTGGCCAAACTTCACCCGACGGGAAATTTTCGCTAAGCAGCCTACGTTGTGTTGGTGCTTGTGGATTAGCTCCGGTTGTAACTGTTGGCGAAAAGGTATACGGACGGGTTGCCCCACAACAAGTTGGTCAAATTATTTCCGAATACCAGGAGGGTTGCTCGTCAGATGCAAAATCAGCTTAAAAACCTCCACCAAAAGTAAAAGTCATCCCGGACTTGATCCGGGATCTCCATCAAACAAGGAAAGATAATTATAGAAGCGACCCCTGAACCGAATTCAGGGTGACTCAATGCAAAAAAAAGGGATGATATCTTTTAAAAGATGTCATCCCTTTTCTTTTAAAAATCCTGCTCCCGGTGCGATAAAATCACATTCACCGATCAGGATGGAATTCTTCCCCAAAAATCATTTCGGCACACAAACTTCATGCCCGCAATTTAATATTTTTTTATTTAAATACAGACTGGATCTAAATAGGAAAACATTACCGTATTCTATAAATAATGAATATCCTTTATTTTAAACAGTAAGCTTTAATTCTTTCACACTTATGAAAGACCTTAAAGTAAAAAAAATGTTTCTCAGCACAATACAGGGGGGGGTACCATCTTTTATTTATCAGAATAAACAGTCAGATTAGCTTAATATTGCTGAATACCATACAATATGATTATCAAACTATTAATTACTAACGGGAGTCTCAACTCTCACAAAAATCAAAACCTATGAAAAAGCTTTTACTTCTGGCTGTACTCAGCCTAATTGTTGATTCGTTAAGTGCTCAAATAAAGGTGAATAGTAGTGGATATGTTGGTATTAATAAAACATCTCCTTCTTATAATTTGGATTGGTTTGGGACTGGATGCTTTGGAAGTACCTGGGGGAGATTAATATTTGACAGTAGTGGATATTCGGGAGTTGTTACCATGCATCCTGCTGATGATTGGGTTGGCTGCCTCGGAAGGTCTGACAAAAGATTCAATCTATTATACGTAGATCACGTAATTGCAAGAGATTTGGAGGAAACTTCAGATGAGAGGATGAAAGAGAATATCAAACCGCTTGATAGTTCATTGGATAAAATAAAACAACTTCGAGGAGTGAAATATGATTTGAAAGGGGATTATTTTAAAACAAATGATCTGAAATTAAAGGCTAAACTAGAGAAGGAAGGAAAGAACGAAATTGGCTTTCTTGCTCAGGAATTAATGAAAGTTTTTCCGGAAATTGTTTTTCTTGATACGACTAGCAATTTATATTCTGTTAGTTATACTAGATTGGTCCCAGTATTGGTCGAAGCCGTTAAGGAGCAGCAAATTCAAATTGATGAGTTGAAGAAACAAATTGAAAACTGCTGTAGCTACGCAGCAAGCCTCAAGAATGGCTCCTTAGTTGAAGGTTCAAATGATGATGCATTTAAAAATAAAGCTCAGCTATATCAAAACGCCCCTAACCCTTTCTCTACGCAGACAACCATTCGTTTTGAAATTCCGGAAACGGTAAGTAATGCCCAACTTTATATTTGTAATATGACTGGTACGCTTTTAAAGAACATTGTAATAAACCAAAGAGGTGTTGGTAGCGTAGTCATTAATGGAAGTGAATTCAACGCCGGTATGTATCTTTATAGTCTGGTAAATGATGGAAAGATTATCGATACTAAGCAGATGTTGTTGACAGAGTAAAATTTAACTTACAACTATTGAATAATTTACGATGAAAACGAAACTATCTCTTTTATTCATAATCTTATCTACAGCAGCCTTCTCTCAATCTCAATGGGCTCCAATTGGTGCAGAGTGGTATTATTCTGTTCCTAATGTAATAGGAAATCCATTACATTCTTATGAGAAATACATATCGAAAAGGGATACTATAATAGACGGAAAACAATGTAAGGTCATAGTAAGTCAAAATAACTTAGAAATAATGTATTCAGAACAAAATAAGGTATACTATAGATTTAACAATAGCTTTAATCTTATATATAATTTTACCGCCAAAATTGGAGATACCGTAAATTTTGATTTTAAATCATACAAACAGAACTCAATTGAATTAGATACCACATATACAGTAAAATGTGTCGTTGAAAAAATTGATACAATATACAATAACGAAATTGGATTAAAAAAGTATCAAACGGCAATTATACCTCGTGAAGATTTAGATTTCATTGTTTGGGATACAAAATATATCTATAGTGAAAAACTTGGATATGAATATGATTTCATGTACTCCCTTCCTATACCATCGCTTGGATTTATGCATAATTTACGTTGCTATAACGACAATGATATTAATTTCATAACTGATTGGTGGGCTGGGCAAGATAAAGATTGTGATTACACACTCTCTACTTCTACAACTGAAAACAATTTAATCAATGAGAAACTAGTTTTTTTCCCTAACCCAACGAGCAATTTCATTGCTATAAAAATACCGGAGCAAAAAAAAAATGAAAACTATCGGATTTCCATTTTTAATAATATTGGGAAAGCTGTTCAAACTTCAACGCTTCATAATGAACATCAAACAATTGATTTAACAGGATTACCCCAAGGTATTTATCACATATCAATTAGTACTCGTGAATTACTATATAAACCCTTTAAAATAATTAAATTATGAAGAAATCCTTATTGTTATTTCTACTCTTAACAGGGAATTTCTTTTTGTTTGGGCAGAATTTTGCATTAAAGGTAAAATTACACCCGAATGAAAAGTTAAAATCCAAGAGCTACTCAATAAATTCTGAAGAGAAGTTGAGTAAAGTGAATCAAAAGTTTAAAAGTAACGGATTAGTAGCTTGTTACCCCAATGCTAAAAATCCAGAACTTGCAAAGTACTATACCATTAAAGGTAAAGGCAAAAAAAATGAAGTCGCTCAAGAATTAATGGCACTGGGAATGTTTGAAACAGTTGTTGAGGAAGATACATTTCAAATTGCTCTTTGTACAAATCCTGAGCCTCCAGTAAATGATACTTGGATTGAACAAGGGTGGGCAAACAATTATGCTATGGAGCTTATAGAAGCAAGTTGCGCATGGTCTATAAGCAAAGGTAGTTCAAATATTCACGTTGGTATCGCTGATACAGAATTTGAAGACACACATGATGACTTGGAAAATCAAATCACCAATTTGGATGGACAATCATCGGCAAATCACCCCCATGGTACGTATGTGTCAGGTTTAGCAGCACCTGAGACAAATAATAATATTGGTATTTCAGGTATTGGATATAATTCAAAAATTGCAGCGCATCGTATTCCTCATTCATCTGGCGGCTCAGCTGCCTCATCTTCTATCAGAGATGCAATATGGAATCTATATCAAGATGGAAGACCAATTATTAGCGTAAGCTGGACAGGGACAGGTTTAGATGTTGCAGCAGCAGAAGAAATAACCGAAAATGGTACTGTTTTGGTTCTGGCAGCGGGTAATACACCTACTTCAACAAATCATAGTGCTATTGCAAATATACCTGGAGTTATAATCGTTACAAGTGTAAATGCTGATAATGAACATGGCCCCTCAGGGCATGCACACAATCAATGGGTTGATATTTGTTCACCTGGTGTAAATGTTACCACAACATATACTTCTAATACTTATGGCGGTTGTTGGGGTACTTCATGTGCTACTCCTATTGTTTCTGGTACTATTGCCCTGATGCTTGAAGTGAACCCTTGCTTAACACCAGAAGAAATTGAATTACTTATTGAAGAATCTGCCGACCCTGTTACGGATGCAGCTGATTTCGAAGGATTATTGGGTTCGGGTAGATTAAATGCATATCGTGCTGTAATGGCTGCAGGAACAAGAGATTACAACAATACAACCTTATCTGGAAATCAAAATTTAAATGCCGGTTATGGTTTTAATCTCAATAATGTTTCAGTAGGTAACAGCTCCAATATCAACCTTGATGCTCGAAAAGAAGTTAATATAAATGGTACGTTTGAAGTTCCTTTAGGTAGTATATTCTCAATAGATATGGGTTCAAGCATACAAACAAATTGTCAATACTAAAAACAATAAATAAAAAAACATAAAAATGAAACAACTGTACACAAACAACCATTCGGTTTGAAATACCGGAAACGGTAAGTAATGCCCAACTTTATATTTGCAACATGACCGGCACACTGATAAAGAATATTGTAATAAACCAAAGAGGCGAAGGAAATGTAGTCATTAATGGAAGTGAATTCAACGCCGGTATGTATCTTTATAGTCTGGTAAATGATGGAAAGATTATCGATACTAAGCAGATGTTGTTGACAGAGTAAATATCAATAAATTTCCCTTACTTGCATGATAAAACATCATGAAATGAAGATAAAAAAAAATATACAAATAGTTTTTTTTAGCTCCTTAATTCTTTTCGCTTTTAAACCTTGTTTTTCCCAATTAACTGTCGATGCGGGGAAAGACACAACCTATTGTGTTGGGTTGTACGCCAGCACAATGTATTTGGAAAGCGCCACCATCGAGGGCGGTATTGAACCTTACACCATTGCATGGGAATGCAAAGTTCCTAAAGGATCGTATTCCTATTATACGGCCAGTGATTTGTTGAATGATACTACAGTTTTAGAACCACAAATTCGAAGCACGTTTGGGGGTAAAATTAAGTATGTACTAAATGTAACTGATAGTGAAAATAACTATGCAAAAGATAGTATTTATGTACGCTTTTCAAGCTATATATACCTAACTGGCTATCACGTTTATGAAGTAAATAAAGGAGATAGTGTCCTATTTTATGACTCTCCGATAATTGGAGGCATTGGTCCATTAACATATCACTGGGAGCCAACTATTGGCTTAACAAACCCAGACACTCTGGTAACGTGGTGCAAAACGGATTCCTTAACAGAATGGTGGACGGCTTATGATGTTGTTGCAACTGATTCTTGTGGCTGTGCTTCAGATCCCAATCGGGGCTACGAAGTCAGGATCAACCCTACAGGAGCCGAAGAACTAGAACTGGGGATAGTTAATGGATTGAATATCCGTCAGGAAGGCACAAAAATCTATTTTAACAACCCACATCGGTTATGGCTATTTCGGTTCGTCTTGTGCCACCGATTTCGGAGTGGTTTGTGCCAGTGATTTCGGTTCAAACTGTGCCATTATCCCATAGAACGGGATAAGGTTTTCCGGTTCAAATTGTGCCACTC
>Ga0163223_100241_pt1 | contig 18676 bp, 17 predicted proteins | sample MSEWel2016_02_17_2_FD_113147 | JGI IMG/M metagenome (GOLD analysis project Ga0163223, IMG submission 113147) | Subsurface microbial communities from deep shales in West Virginia, USA - MSEEL Well Study Marcellus 5H_2016_02_17 ...
ATCGTACTCAATACCATATTCCATCATCATAAAATAAACTTTTATGTTTCGTTCATTATCAAGCTCTTTTAGAAGTAAAGATATTACTCTTTCTGCACCACCTTTTTGCATAGTTGTACAAAATATTAATATTTTCTTCATTTTAGAATAATACTTTCATATTTACTTATTATAGATTCTAATGAATATCTTTCTTCTATTTTTTGTTTTATCACTAAAGAATTGAAATTCTTTATATCATATGAATTCAAAGTTTTTCTCATTAAATCTAAATTATCATTTTCAATCAAAATACCATTTACACCATCTTCAATTATCTCTGATATTCCACCTGGACAATTAAAGCCAAAAACAGGTATGCCACAAGCATTTGCTTCCAATACAACATTTGGAAATCCTTCATATTCTGAGCTCATTAAAAGTATATCTGCATTACTCATATATTTATAAGGATTTGATTTAAAACCAATTAAATCTATACTCTTTTCTAAGTTCAAATCTTTTATTTTTTTTCTTAAAGTATTTTCTTCATAACCACTACCAACAATTGTTAAATGAAAAGAATCATTTAATTTACTCATTAAATTAATCAATAAATTAAATCTTTTTACTTTATTCAATCTGCCTACTGCCAACAAATTTATTTTATTTTTATCAAAATTTTCTATACTTTCTTTAGATAAGTAATTGATTTTTTTTATATCTACTGGATTATTTATAATACTAATTTTATTTTCATTTATATTGTAATGATTGATTAAATCACTTTTCATATATTCAGACTGTGAAATAATCAAATCAAATTTATTGTAAAAAAGTTTATATAAGATTTTGAGTATTTTTCCTTTTCCTGTTTTAGAATGACTTTTAGATGGAATGCTTGACTCTCTAGCAATATACTTTATATCTTTTGACAAAAATAATTTAAGTATTGCAATCAATATATTCAAATGCCCTAATGTTGAAAATACTATATCAGGCTTTGAAGTTCTTATCAATTTAAAAAGTTTAAAAATACCATATCTAGCTTTATTACTATTAAGGTCTATAATTTTTATATCTGATTTTAAATCATCTAAATATGGACCCTCATTTTTTAACAATACTAAGGTTATATCGAATTTATTTCTATCTAAATTATTCGCTAAAATAGACATAACCCTTTCACTTCCTCCACCTCTCATAGATGGAACTATCAACATTAGTTTTTTCATAATTTACCTAAATTCAATTCTGAGATTTTATCATTTATAACTTTTATGACTTTTCTACCACCTTCTTTGCTCAAATGACTTCCATCACTATAAGTGTCATATCTATTTCTAATATTATCAAACTTATCAGTATTAAAGTCAATTATTATATCTTCTGATTTCAATATCTTTTCTATCTGAGTTCTATATTTACTATACTCTTCTTTATAAAGATTTGTTTCAACTATCTTTTTATGTCGTGGATAGTAATAACCTAAAATTTTAACATTATTTTCTCTTGCTAATTCAAATATATAATTAAGCTCTTCTATAGCAGTCTTATCAATATTTATACTATAACTTCCTTCTTCCATAGCTTTATATGTGGAGTTTATCCTCTCTTTAGCATCATACTTTTTATATACATCATGATTATTATGTCTATATCCATACCAACTATCTACAAATGGATCTTTTTGTGGATTCTTTAAAGCTAGATATTTTTTCAAGTAATACTTAATTGTGAATAATGATCCTAAGGTTGACCAATATTCTTTTGGATTGATTGCACTTGTTTTTTTACCACTATTTTTTGTAAGATATGGATCTAAACACACTATCATTAGCTTCATTTTATTACTATTAATTAAATTCTCTACAGGGTACTTAAGCTCACTAATATTTGCACCATTCATAGATACATTATATACTTTTATATCTTCTATTTGAGATGTATCCATCTCTATATCAGACAATGAAGGACCAAATAAAAAAGCATCAAAATTTTGTGGTATCCAGTTAAATGACAATAGATACTTTGTAGTTCTTTCATTATCATATATTCTAATTTTATCACCTTTAACATTTCCAAAAAGTCCAAATTCGTTTTTATAAATATTAAAAGTAACTACACTTACTATAACTCCCAGAATAGTGACTATTCCATATTGTACAAATTTTTTAAAAGTCAAAATATAAAAACTCCGTTAATTTAATTGAATTCATAAACAAAAATGATACTAAAAATAACACTACCATAAATAGTAAGTTCCTCAGTGTAGGATTAAATTCTTGTATCATCTCTATAGAATTTTTTCTATGAATTATAAATAGTGTTCCAATACAAATTACTAAATAAATGATCAAATCACTTTTTGTAACGCTATCAAATAAACTGATTGCTTTAATTGCATGAGGGTTTAAAGCTAAAAACTCATTTACATTAAATGGTACAAATCCACTTAAACCAAACATTCCTTTTAAAACCTTTATTGCGTCATCCCACTCTTTTGCTCTAAAAAACACCCAAGCAATATTTACAAAATTAAATGTTATAAACCATGCTAACCAAGTATAAAGTTTAAAACCTAAACTTTGCCATACTCTATGAATAGACAATGCAGCTCCATGTAAAAATCCCCAAAATATAAAAGTCCAACCTGCCCCATGCCATAATCCTCCAAGCAAAAAGGTAATCATAAGATTATTATATGTGCGAAAACTTCCTTTTCTATTTCCGCCAAGAGGTATATAAATATAATCTCTCAAAAATCTTGATAAAGTAATATGCCATCTTCTCCAAAAGTCTTGAATATCTTTGGCTTTATAAGGACTATTAAAGTTTATTGGCAATCTAATATTAAACAATAATGCAGCACCTATAGCCATATCGACATAACCGCTAAAATCAAAGTATAGTTGAAAAGTATATGAAAGAGAAGCCCCCCAAGCTTCAATCATAGTAAGCACTTCTGCTTTATCAAAACCATTATTTACAAAAACAGCAAAACTATCAGCTATAACAATTTTTTTAAATAATCCAATAGAAAAAATAAAAAGACCTAATGCTATATTCCTATAATTAATATATTTATTCTTAAGTCTACCAAACTGTGGCATCATCTCTTTATGGTGAACAATTGGACCCGCTATTAGCTGAGGGAAAAATGTAACAAATAGAGCATAGTTTAAGAAGTCATATTCTTTAGTCTCAGCCCTATAACTATCTACTAGGTATGCTATCTGTTGAAATGTAAAAAAACTTATTGCTAATGGCAATGCAAGATTCAGTAGCTCAACCTGAGAACTAGTCATTAAATTAAAGTTTTCCAAAAAGAAATCTACATACTTAAAATAAGCAAGTAATGATAAATTTACTGTAATTCCAATAATTAAAAGTATTTTGTTTGATACTGCTTTCTTTTTTTCTTTTACTAAAGAGTTTCCTAATACATAATTAAATAACATACTAGATAAAATAATTGGTAAATAAGCTACATTCCACCAACTATAAAAAAACAAAGATGCAAAAACCAAAAAACCTTTTGAAGCAATTACTAATTTCTTTTTATTTAAATAAAAATATACAAAAAAAGTAAAAGGTAAAAATAAAAAAATAAACTCAAAAGAACTAAAAAGCATTTTTATCCTTATAGTAAACATTGAAAAATACACTAGTTAAAAACATCCAAAAAACCATATATGTCAACTCAATTTTGGTAAACATTATAATTCCAAAAATTAAAATTAGATCAAATCTTTTTTTTAAAATTAAAAAAAAGAAAAAATTCCCTATCATAATAAAGCCAAAAATACCAAAATAAAAAATAAGTGTAAACCAAAATCCTAAATTATCAACTTTATAAATTATATCTGCTCCTAAACCTACACCCCATAGTTTAGTACTAATATCTAATAATGCATATTCTTCTAGTGTAATAAACTTTGCTAATAGTGTCCTATCACCTCTATCAAAATTCATAAATCGTTCTATCAAATAATCAAAAGAAAAATAAAACATAATACAAACTAATATCAAAAAAGGTATGATTTTAATCAGTACACTCTTCTTTAATTGTAAATTATTCATAAGTACAAAGAATGTGAATACCCCCATAAGTGCTATGCCTTGAGTAGAAAAAGTAGCTAGCACACTCAATATTCCCAAAACTAAAATCCAATCAACTTTCATTCTAAATAAATATTTGGCAAAGAGTAATAATGATATATTAACCGAATATGTTCCTGGCTCATTAAACAATCCGCTAGGTCTAAAAAAGCCATTTAAATGTATAGATGTATTTCTCTGTTCTAGCATTGGATTATACCAATCAACTAAATTTATAGAATTTCCACTATATAAAAACACCAATTGAACAGACAACCAAAACACATGAAATAAAATAACTATATTAAATAGTCTATTCACCTTAGTTGCATCATAATTTTTTCTAAAAAATATAATCATAAATATAAAGAAAATAAATCCTAATAATACTCTCAGGAAATAATATAATGAACTGTTTTCATATTCTATATCAACAAAAAAAGTTTTAAAAAAATATAATACAGTTATAACTAAAAATATATATGCAATCAGGAAAATGTAAAAATACTTAAAAGATATTATTTTATAGTTTACCAGCAATAACATAGATATAAAAAAAACAAAGACAAAAAATATTTTTTGATCAAAAAAATTATGCAATGAAGCAAGTAAAAATAAAACACCTAATAAACCATAATTAATATAAGATTTTTGTAATATCATTTGCTCTATTCTTCCATGTGTATTTTTTAAAGTCTATTAACGCTTGATAAGATAATTTATTCCTTATTTTATCATCCAGAAATCTCTCAATAGCCTCAATCCACTCTTCACTATTTTCAGGATCAACTAAAATAGAATTCTCTTCATTTAGAACTTCTCTTAGTACTGGTATATCAGAGCATACAATAGCTTTTTTATGAGCCATATATTCAAACATCTTAAGAGGAGATGTAAAGCCAGAAATATTTGTGCCATTTTTACCTGCTCCGTGAGGCATAACAACTTTTTGATTTGGTAATAAGCATACATCCAAAGCATTGATATAACCACTTACTTCTTTTTGCGGTACGAAACCATAGAAAAATACATTTTTACTATCAATTTTCTCTTTCCAAAACTGTATGTCTTTTTCAAGCCCACCAACTATATGAAACTCTATATCTTCACTTACCTTATCAGCTATAGAAGCGATCACTTCTACGCCTTTACCTTTATACAAATGCCCTACATAACCAACTTTTAAACTATCTTTATCTCCTAAAAGTTTAGCTTTAGTCTCAAAATCCACTACTTCGTCAGCTCCATCATGAGCTACTTGAATCTCATCATCACTTAGGTATCCATTTTCCAAATACATATCTTTCAAAGCTTGTGATATAACTACTAGCTTTTTAAAGTATTTGCTTTTTATAAGTTTTTCAAAAAGCTTTAACTCATAATTCTTCTTTTCGTATATTGGTGCATGAGATTCAAAAATAACTTCATTTTTTAAAAGTGTAGCAGCATAACAACCATGCAAAAATCTACCATAGACCAAATCAAACTTTTTGTTGGTCATTAAGTACCAAAAGATAGCCAGTGCATATAAAAAAGCTCTCCCTTTTATATTTGGATACCAAAGTTTCTTTATTTGAAAGTTTTTTCTAACTCCATAATACTCATAAACATCATCCACATCATTTTCATACTGCTCTTTTAAATCAGGTGCCAACAAAACCACTTCATGTCCATTGTCAGCAAATGCTTGACACATCTTCATCACATGTATGCTATTTGCTGTTCTTGATGGTATGATTGAGTTTGATATGTATACTATTTTCATTATTGCTTGTTCTCCAATCTAAAATACTCTTTAACCATACTAATAACCCAAACCATACTTGTATAAATACTTTCTACTATTTCGCTATTTACTCTCTTAGAGACATTATCATGCGAACAAAAATTTAAATCTTTTATAAAATCTTCTTCCATAAACTTCACTAATTCATCTAATTTTTCTTCATCGTATTGGCTATATCTTTTTTCATCTTCGTCTTTATTTTTCATCTGTTCTAAAAGAGCACCTAACATATCTTTTTCATAGCTTTCTTTATACATAGTTTTAGATGCTAAGAGCATGAACTTCAAAAGTGACTCAAGTATTTTTCTAAATCGATTTCCATACATCAAGATAGTGTCTTCATCTAAACTATCTTCACTTCTAAAAGCATTTATTGCTTTGATACATCTATTTTCTAAGTCAATTATGTTTTTTAGGATAAGTAGTTGTGTACTGCTTGATGAGCTAAACTCATTATCCATAGGCAAAATCAAAATATTGAAATACCTCCATGGTAAAAAATTTACATAAAAATTTTCTAGCCCACCTCTTTGTAATTTGTCAAACGATATGTCATAGTAAAAGTGAGATTGTTTAGACTCATACACATTTAGTGGCTGTTTTATTTTCTCTTTATTACAATAATAATTTTTTATCCACTTCTTATCAGCAAAATAGCCTTTTAGAGCGATAAAATTCAACCCATTTAGTTCTATATGCTCCAACATATCAAATCTTATATCTACTCTTACATTATGTGTAGATAGGTTTTCTTGCGAATATTTCCAGTAGAGTTTTAAAACTTCATCATCACCCTCTACAAAATCTAAACGATCAAAGGAACTACCACCTAAAAAGTCAACTATCAGTAAACCATCTGTAGTTTTTATTGTTTGTTGAAGTATCTCTAAGGCTTGCTTGGTATCTTCTGTTTTTGATATACCATACTCATCAAAGATTTTTTTGATACTTTCAGATTTGCTTTTACTACCATCCCTCTTACCAAACTCAAAGAAACTATATCCCTCTTTTTTTACAAAGCTTTTTTGTCGATTCTCATATCTTTCTTTTTCACTTGCTACATTACTCTCATGAGTTTCAAAGTTTTCGTATGCTTTTTCAAAACAAATTTTTAAAGATGCTTTTTGACATCCTCTGAACTTATTTAACATTTCATCTCGTGTCACATCTTTAAAGTCTGCTAACATATCAAAGTATGAATAGTGACTACTCACACTTCCATCTACAAAACTTCTACCAAAATAATAAAAAGCAAACACTTTCAAAAGCTCTTCATCACTAAATTTTTCAAGCTCTTTAGTAAGATTTTCAGATACTTGCTTGTAAGATGCAAACTGTTCAAAATACTTTTCAACATCACTAAAATCAAGACCAAATTCAGATGACTCTTCATCTGGTTTTATGGATAGTATAGTATCTGTGATTTTTTTAAGTTGATTTATCATTTTATTCATATTTTCCCATCAATACTTAATATCTGGATCTCTACCCGAGATTTTTAAAACAATTCTTCTAACTACTAAAACCACAGGATAAATCACTTGCTTAAATCCAGGTATTTTTACAAAAAAACTTATCACTTTATCTATTATCTTATCTTTTGAGATACACTCATCAAGTAGCTTTGCAGCATCTGCACCTTGATATATATCTCCATCAACTTCAACTATCATCCCATCATTTATATCAAAACCTTTTTCTCTAAAAGTTTTGATTTTTTCTATTGATTCTCTTGCATTTAAGACTTGAACATCATACTTTTTACGAAGTTCTATATACTTGCTATATTCTTTGCAAAATGGACATTCATCATCATAATAAAGGCTAATTTGTTTCAATCTCTACCTCCATCACTTTTTCTTCCCCAAATCGTACAATTTTAGCTTCTTCTTTATTCCACCAAGTATTTGTTTTATACACTTCAACTTTTTTGATATTCTCCCCCCCCCCTGCAAGCGTTTTGCGCTAAGGTCGTAGATATGATAAGGAGCACCCAGCTTATGATACCAGGTATGTTTTTGTTCTACTTTGTTATAGTTTGTAAAGTAAGTTTTTACAAACTCTCTTAGGTTCTCTTTTTTCTCTTTGTCTAAATAGTTGATTCCGTATTGTTGAGTGATGTTTTTTACATCCTCAACACTTTGAGCTTCTTCAAGTCTCACATAAAGCTCATAGCTATCATTTTTGTATTGACTAGGCTCTCTGCCCAATATAGGTTTTGCAACATAGTTTATCAAAGTACTAAACAAGTTGCCATATAGTATTTCATCTCTTTGAATAACACCATAAGTATTTGTTGCAACCTTTTCATCACTAATATAGTAGAGTCTATTTTGAGTAAAGATAGTATCGTATGGACTAAAGTAATTTCTATTTAGTCTTATTTTTTCACCGTTTTCAGTGGTAGCATAAAAATCATAAATAGTATTAACCCTAGCATCCCACCATCCAAGAGCAACAGGTTTATAAACTAAAGGAGACAATAAAACTACAGCGATAAAAACACCAAATGTCTGTTTTGAATACAAAAACTCCAAGCTTTCTTTTGGAAGTTTTTTTACCAAATAAATAAACCCAAGATTTACAATAATCCAAGCCCAAAAGAAGATACCACTGGCAAAAAAGATACCCAAATGAAGCAGTTCAAATCCTATGAAAAATGCTATTGAAATCCGTTTTGTATAGAGTAAAAACAAAGCCCCAAGCTGAATAATCATCGTACCAACAGTTACTAAAACTTCTGTTTTATCTAACACTTGAGCTATAGATATAATCAACTCTTCACTTAAAAACCCAAGCCACCCATTTACATACGAAGATATGAAAAGATTGTTAAGTTCATTTAAAAAAGTCCACTCGTAGCTATTTGGACTAATCTCTATCTTTGCAATACCTGGTATAAAATAGTTTGCCGCATGTAAAGTAATAGCTAAAAGAATAAAAATATTTGTATGAACATCTCTAAACCTTTTGACTATCATAAACACAACAAAAAGCATAAGTATTTCATAAGCTGGGCGAATATCTGTCCAATGAAATGAACCCAAAGGCGACATATTAGATTGCCAAATCAAAAGACTTTGAAACAAAAATAAAAAAACAAATACTGGGTTGTAAAATATAAGAACAAAAAAAGCTAGTAAAATGATTTTATCTAGCACTATATTACTATCAAGATAAAAGTTATAATCATAAAACCCTTGTTCCCAAAAAATAGCTCCTGCTAAAATTAGTACAAATACTTTAATTATTTTACTATTTGCAAAATTACCCCATTGAAATTTTTTAAAATTTACAGTAAAAAACAATGTAAATAAAAAAAATAAAAGCATTGTAGGAATATTTATTAAAGAGGAACTAAAATAACTAAATGATTCACTAAATATTGAAGGTTGTATATTTTTAACAACACTCATAAATACTACATGATGCAATACAAAATAAGCTGCAAGTAAAATACCAATACTCATCCATATAGACTTGAAAAAGTTCTCTTTATTCATCTTTTCAACCTTTTAAATGAATAAAATATTTTTGTTTTTATAGTATCAAAAAATGAATTCTTTATTACTCTTGTACCAAGCATAAATTTATTTATAACTTTTATCTGGTTAGTTGATTCAGTTTGAATTTTATTCCACTTATCTTTATTTTTTGTACCAATTGCAAAAATATATATTGAGTCATCAGAAGCATCATTATAATTAATGTATATCATATCCATATTGTTTTTTTGAAATAATTTTTCTACTGCTAAAGGGGTAAATCTCCAGTAGTCCCCATATTCTGCATGCTGTTCTTGTAAAAAAGGAACTACAACTATGACTATATCGTTTGATAATTTGCAAAGGTTTTCAAAAGCTTTATTTACATCAAAAATGTGTTCTAGTACAGTATGATTAAAAACAACATCAAATTTACTATACATACTTTCATCTAAATCTTCTTCTAAATCTAAAAATATCTCATTTTCTTGATCACCTTGAAAACCTCTTGCTTCTGATTTATAGTTTGTAATCCAATATTCTGAAATATTTGAAAAATAGTCTCTGTATTTTTTCCCTTCTTTATCTATATCTTTCCAGCCCGATACATTCACACCTTTACCACTAAACAGATGCCCAAATTTTTCTAATTCTCTGTTTGACCAAACTCTTGGTACTCTAAACTTTTTATCCATTATTAATACTCCAATATTTTTTTAAAAATTTTTCTTGCATAAACTTTTCATCTAAATTCATTTTTTCAAGTACAGCTTTCAATGGTGCACTAAAACCTTTTTTATCTCTATTAATAATCTCAGAAGGTAATATCTCTTTAAAAGTTTCTTTCATTGCACCTTTTAACTCAGAATTGTATAGCCGCACATTATCTTTAAGTGAAAAACAGTACTCTATAATCTCTTTTGACAAAAATGGCACTCGACACTCAAGTGATACTGCCATACTTGTTCTGTCAACTTTAGCCAAACAAGCATCAGGTAAAAATGTATGAAAATCTAAATATTGTAATCTTGTATATAAATCTAAATCTTGTTTATAAAATTTTCTAAAATACCAATAATCATCATAACCTTCATCTATATTCCAAAGTTTACGATATTTTTCTTTTTCATCTTTCAGCATCCCACCCATAAGTCTTGTATATATTTCCATCTCATTTAATAAAAATAGTGCCTCAAATCTTCGAGCAACTTTTCCAAATATATTTTTTTGTTTTTTTAGTGGAATTGTAAATATTTTTAAAAATCTCAAGAATGGAAAAGAGTATTTTTGTAGTGATTCAAATCTTTTATACCAGTTGTACCCACCAAATACTTCATCGCCACCATCACCAGTAAGAACGACTGTAGAGTTATGTTTAGCTAGTTCGGCAACATAATAGCTAGGGTAAGAAGAACTTAAAGCATTTGGCTCATCATACCAATTTACAATATCATCAAATATCAATTCAATACTCTTATCATCAAGCTTTTTTTCTAAATGCTTTGTTTTGAAATATTCAGATGTTTTCTTAGCAAAAATTGATTCATCTTTTTGTTTGTCCTGAAAGCCTATTGCAAAGGTATTAATATCATTATGATTTTGTGAAGCAAGTGCTACTACTGTACTAGAATCCATCCCTCCACTTAAGAAAAATCCTACAGGAACATCTGCAACCATCTGCTCATCTACAGATTTTTTGACTAAATCATATATTTTCTTTTTTGCTGTTTCTATATCATCATCACATTTTTTTACTTCTAATTGCCAATATTGAATTTTTTCATATGTATTATTTTTTATATCTATTTTCAAATAATTTGCTGGTTCAAGTTTATATACATTTTTATACATACTTTTTGGTGTTGGTATGTAAAGATATGTTAGAAAATCATAAAATGCTGTATAATCATACTCTAAAATATTTTGATTTTCATAAAGTTTTTGTAGAGCTTTCAATTCTGAAGCCCAAGATATTTGACTGTTAAGAGTTCCATAATACAAAGGTTTTATACCAGCTCTATCTCTTGCTAAAAATAACTCTTCTTTTCCTTTGTCATAGATGCTAATAACATACATCCCATCTATTTTTTTAAGAAGCTTATCTATTCCCCACTCTATATATCCGTACAATACTACTTCAGAATCCGAGGTACTTTTAAAAGTATATTTACTTTCAAGTTCTTTTTTAAGTTCTAAGAAGTTATATATCTCACCATTTACAGTAATAATCACTTTTTCATTAGGACTTATCATAGGTTGTTTCCCATGTTCTGATAAGTCTAATATACTTAGTCTTTGATGCCCTATGTAAATATCTTCATCAAAATAATCATTCCACTGATCTGGTCCTCTATGATGAAGAGTATGCAAAGACTCTCTTGCTTTTTCTAACTCTTCTTTTTTAAACTTTGTAAATCCAAATATTCCGCACATTATACAAACACCTTATAATTTTTAATTGTTTTTAAAGCTAAAAACATCCATACAATATAAAAAACTATATATGCCAAAGCAGCCCCAATTGCTGAAAAATATAAGACTAATGGATATATGACTATACAGTAGCTAACTGTTGCCCAAAGCTGATTCCAAAAAGCATATTTTGCTAAACCTTTTGAGTGAAGCACTGGCACAAGCGGCAAATTGATAATTGCTATAAATATTGCTATAAAATATACCAATGTCACATCATAAGCTCCCAAAAACTCACTTCCAAAAGCAAAACCTATAGCCCACTCTCCAAGTAGTGCAAAGAGTCCATAAAAAATAAGTCCTGCACCACCTGCATAGAGTGATATTTTTATCGCCATTTGTTTAGCTTCGTGTTTTCTACCATTGGCAAGCATTTTTGCAAACTCTGGGTATATAGCTTGATAAACTGGATCTGTAAGTTTGGCTATGAGATTTGCTACCTCTTTTGCTATTTTATAGATACCTACTATCTCTGCACCATAAAGTTTACCAAGTATCACAGTGTCTAATTGTCTTGATACCATTCTAACAGCTACATCAAAGTTGTTATAAACGATAAAAGAGAATATTTTAAGCTCTTTTAAAAGAGACATATTTACTTTTTCTTTTAGTATCTCTACTATTGTAATATTGTGTTCATTCAGAACTGACTTTGCATAAAAGTATTTCATCATCATAGTGATAAACTGAGCTAAAACAGTAGCATACACAAACATCTCAAAACTAGAAGCCACTAAAGCGATGAGTGCAAACATAACAAACTTTATAGCTGAACTATAGACCGCTATCTTCGCTTGCACTTTAAACCTATCATACAGTCTAAATACTCCAGTTGAGATCTCTGTAGTTTTAAAAAGTATTGTTAATGACATCAAAATCAAAAGAGAGTGGTACTCAACTGGAATACTAAAAAAGTCCATAGCAAAAGTGCTCAAAGTTAGAGCTACAAGAGTAGCTACTACTAAAGAAGCCAAATCAACCAAAAAGCTATATTTCAGAAGCATCATCACATTGTGATGTTCATTTTTAACTTGAAAATCTGTAGCAAACTTTATAAAAGCTTGCCATGTTTGAAAGTTAAATATCTTGTCTATTATCTCTATAAATGTTAAAAAAAGTACATAGTATCCAAATATAGCAGCACCTTGTGAGTGAGTGAATAGAGCAACTGACAAAAGCCCAAAAACATTTGCACCCATATTTCCAGAGAGTAATATACCAGCGTTTTTTAGGACTTTTTTTATAGATGATGGAGGGGTTTTAGTTATCAAACTTTTTCCTTATTTAGGCTATCATATACATTTTCTGTGAGTTCAGACTTTAGGTAATCATCATCTAGTAGCTTTAGAAACTTTTCTACACCTATTTTACTATTTACTTGTAGTTTATTTTCACTGTTGAATTTTAGGCTTTTTTTCAAGTCTTCTATCTTTGATATAAATATTTTTACTTTTTCTACATCTGTTTGTATGACACTAAATACTTGCGATTCTTTTATAAGATTTAATTTTTTTGCTATTCTTGTGCTATCTGTCATCTCTTGTAGTTTTACTATATCTTCCAAAAAACCTAAAGAGGCTATAGTGTTTACTATTTCTCTTGCTTTTTGAGTAATCACTGTATCATATCCTAATTGTTTTTCTAGCATAGAAAGATTTGCTATAACTACATGCTCATCACATGCTATAAACTGAAAACTTTGATCTATTTTTAGTATATCGTTTTTAAACTCATCAATACTTGTCGAACTTTTTGTAAAAAACAGTGTCTTTCCTCTCTTAAGTAGATTTATAGGATAATTTTTCTTATAGAGTGTGATACTTTTTGCTTCTGTTGCAATACTTATATAAAAAGTTTCTATATCATTAAGGTTTGTCTCTTCAAAGTTGAATATCTCTTCATTTTGAACACAATTAAACCCATATAACTTTTCTAATTTTTCATAAATGGTTTCACTTGTAAAATAGTAATATGCTTTTGCTTCTTCTTCACTACTCTGCTCTATAGGTTTTAATCTATACTTTTTTTCTTCATTTAAAAACATATCTGTGATGTTATTTTTAAAAAGCTCAAAAAGACTATCTGAGACTTCATCTGATATAGATACTTTTTTTGTATGTCCTTGTTTTGTTGTCGCGTATAATTTTAGGTTAGCTACCTCCGAGTCAAGCACCTCTTGTAAAGTTGATTTAAAACTAGTTACATTCATGTGTATCCTTTAAAAAGTAGATATTATTACCTAGGTTTATATATCTAGCTTTTGTGCAGTTGGTTTCTATAGAACTTTTTGAGATAAGTACTACATTTTTGTTAGATTCTTTTGCTTTATAAATTTTATATCCAAAAAGCAGCAAGGTAGGATTGAGATAGTATAAGTTTGATTTTATATAAATGGCACCTATCATTATCAAAAGAAAAACGAGCACTACAAAACTGTGAGCATCATTGAGATTAAAAGTGATAAGTGGCAATACATAGGTAGATAAAAAAGTCATATGGTCAAAATCTTTTGACTCTATGGACTGAAATTCTTTGGCATTTTCTCTATTATATTTATTGTTCTTTTTAAATAAAAGTAAGCCAAAAAAACCTAGTAGAATTAAAAATATAAAAAACAGTATCTTTATGTTTGAATTTAAAAGTGCTAATGAAAACAAAGAAAATGTTTCAAAACCATGAAAATCTAATACTGGACTAATGTCAATATATTGAATAATAAATATAAAATACAAAGGCAATAATGACAAATTGAAAAGTGCTGTTTTAAAGTATAATTTATTTGTCATATCACAATACACCTATTCTAGCAGTAGAATAATCAACATAGACACCATCACCGCTATCTATCCAGTCTTTTACACAAGATAGTACTTCATGCACTAAATCACCAAAGATAATACAATAGTCAGGATTTAAAATATATACATTTAGTAAATCTTTTTCGTCAAAATTTTCCATAAATAGTTTACTATCTAAGTGCTGTTGGTAAACTGTGTTTTTATTTTCTTTTTCTACATAAAAAAGATCGTAAATGCTTTTTTCTTCTACTTGTATATCAAAGCCTTGTATATTTATGCTTGTTCTTAAAAACAGGTCATCATGGTTTTCTATAAATGATTCCAACATCTTCATAACTTCTACTAAGTGTACAATTATCTGTGTTTTTTCATCGTCTAGTCTTTCCATGATAAAGCTATTGTTCAAAAGGCTTTCTAGCTTTTTTAAGTTTGTGTACACCTCTAAGTCTATAAGCTGATAACTTAGATATCTAGCATCGTGTATCACTTCTACTATAGTATCTTTTTCAAAGCTATATATATCTGAAGCTGTTTCTTCTGTATCTTCAAAATGTTCTAATTGATACTTTTTTTGATAAGGATCTCCATCTTCTGTATATAAAATCTTTGCATTTTCATTCATTTTTAGTTTTAAGTTTTCTATATCATCATGAATTACTATATCTCCATCTTCAAAATAAACAAAAGCACCATCTATAAAAAATCTCATCTGCTCTTTTATCTCTTGTAAAGCTACACTCATCTCATTTTGTGCATAACTGTACACACTCTCATTTAACTTTTTTTGACTTTTTTCATGCCATATCTCATATACTATAAAGATGATAGGTATAGATATCAAAGCAGCTGAGATGTTTATAAACAAACTTTGTATATTTCCAGCCAAGTAATTATCAGCTACTAAAAATACTACTATACCAACAAAAATTACTAAGAGTTTTGGGTATAGTTTTATACTTGTAGTTATCAGCTTGTTTTTTAGAGTTATTGACATTATTTTAGGTTTCCTAAAAGTTCAAAAGAGTTTATATACATTTTAACTATTAATCCTAAATATACTATTTTCACTTATAAGGTCCAGTACATCTTTTTTATACTTTATGGTTTGTGTTCCTCTATAGTTTTCTACTATGAAGTAGTCCTTATAATTGCTATTTACCTCTACTTTGTTTTTATCACATTTAAATATCTTGTGGCTTATCATCCACTCTTTGAGTTCGCTTACTTTTGAGATATTTGTGTAGATATTTGATGCTTTTATTTTAGCTACTATCTCGCTTGGTGTGTAGCCTGTGTTTGATTTGTAGATATTTTCTATGTTTGATGGTATAAGCTCATCTTTTAGTAGATATCTATCTAACTTCATGTAGTAAATTTTGAGTTTTTTCTCTTGCTCAAATGCTCTTTTTATATTTGTAAAACTCCCCTTGCTTTTGCCATCCCATATCACAAAAGAGTAGTCTGCATGGGTTGTCATAAACTCATCTTTAAAAGTTTGTTGTTCTCTGTGACTTTTTAAGTTTTTATCATAGTTTACTTGTTGGATATTAAAATGATTTGAAGCTAGATTTCTAGGGTGTTCTTTTATTGTGCATACTGTGACATTGGTGTAGCTTTTTGATGCGAAGTAGTTTTGTGCAAGTGTGTCTATACCATCTGCATCACCTACATATACATGTATGTTTTGAGAAACGATTTTATCAAAGCTGTTTATTACTTCACTTGAAAGTTCTTTTATAGCTATTGAACCACTTATAAATACACTTTTCATCTTTTGACATCCTTTACTACTATTAAAAAGTAGTTTAACATATGAGTAGTGTCATATAGCTTTTTTAGTACAGTAAAAATGCTACTTCCATTTCCAAACACATCATCTATGATCAGATACTGAGATTTATTATTTTCTTTTATCTTTTTATCATTGAAAATATATTTTTTAGTAGCATGTTTTAGTGACTCTTCAAATGTAGTTATGCTTTTACTATCTATTGTATCATGTGGATTTTTATCTACTATTTTTACAATCTCTTTTTTGGATGTTTTTGATAGATTGCTAGTAATCTCATCTGGTATTTTTGTACTTGATGGTATATAACTAAGTTTCAAGTTATCTGTTTTTTCTTCAAGTGATGAAAGATATGCTTCAAATATCGCAGTAAACTCTTGTATATAATGTTCTCTCTCATCTTTATCTATTGAAGGGTTTTTAAAATTTTTGATTCTATATACCATATTTCCTAAATGGGTGTTTTTGTACTTTGTAGTTCCATGGTAATCAAATGAAACAACTCTAGTATGAGGCTCTCCAAAATCCTCTATAATCTCAAACTGTTTATAAAAATCAAGTATAACACCTCTGCCTATTTCTACATCATCATAATAGACTTTTGCAAATAGTCTATTTCCTTTTCTATCTTTATCTTGTATATAGTTTAGTACAGGGTTGTTTATATTTATAGGTATGTTTTGTTTTGTAATGATTTCTATTTTTATTTTTGAGATGTTATTCATATATTACAATCTTCCATCAGTTTCATCTAAAACAGACTTAATATCAAATACAACATTATTATCTGTTTTTAACTCTAATTCTTTAAACTCATCATGAGCAACAGCTAATACAACTGCGTTGTAATTAGTGATTGGTAATTGGTGATTTGTGATTGGTAGTAAATTAAGTCCGTATTCATCTTTTACTTCTTCTTTGTCTGCCCATGGATCATAAACATCAATGTTACATCCAAACTCTTGAAGTTCTTCTATTACATCTATTACTCTACTATTTCTAATATCTGGACAATTTTCTTTAAATGTAATACCTAAAACTAATACTTTTGAACCTTCAATTTTATGACCTTTTTTAATCATAAGTTTAATAACTTGGTTTGCTACATATATTCCCATATTATCATTTAGTCTTCTTCCAGCTAATATTATCTCTGGATTATATCCTATACTTTGTGCTTTATGTGTTAGATAGTATGGATCTACACCTATACAATGTCCTCCCACAAGTCCTGGCTTAAATGGTAGAAAATTCCATTTTGTACCAGCTGCTGCTAATACATCATTTGTATTAATATTTAGTTTATTAAATATAATTGCAAGTTCATTTACAAATGCTATATTTATATCTCTTTGAGAATTCTCTATTACTTTTGCTGCTTCTGCTACTTTTATAGTTGGAGCTAAGTGAGTACCAGCTGTGATAATACTTGCATATAGTTTATCAACTTTTTCTCCTATCTCAGGTGTACTTCCAGATGTTACTTTAAGTATTTTTGTAACTGTATGTTCTTTATCACCTGGGTTAATTCTTTCAGGTGAGTAACCACAATAGAAGCCATTGGCTTCTGGTGATTCGTGATTTGTGATTTGTGATTTGTGGATAGTTTGGGTTGAGATGTATTTTAATCCGCTGAATTTTTCAAGAACAGGTACACACTCTTCTTCTGTTGCTCCTGGATAAACTGTACTTTCATATATTACTATATCATCTTTTTTAAGTACTTTTCCTACTGTTTCACTAGCTTTTATAAGTGGTGTTAAATCAGGTTGCTTATTTTTATCTATTGGAGTTGGAACTGTTACGATAAAGATATTGCAATCAGAGATTGCATCTATGTTATTAGTGATTTGTAATTTGTGATTGGTTAGTGAAGGATTGAACTTTGGTAGTACTTCTTTTAACTGTTCTGTACTTAGTTCTAGAGTAGCGTCTATTCCTTCATTTAACTCATCTATTCTTTTTTCGTTTATATCAAAGCCTACTACATTGTATTTACTTGCAAAGGCGTGGGCTAATGGTAAGCCTACATATCCTAAGCCTATTATGGCTATTTTGTGATTGGTGATTTGTGATGGTCCTCGTTCCTGCGGGGTTACACGGTGATTCGTGATTCGTGATTCGTTATTTGTAGTCATTTAACTTTTACCTTTTGTATAGTTTATTAATCCATTTAGCATTTTTTTGATTGCAATTATATCATTCAATTCATTTTCAATAGCTTGCACATAATTTAATCTTTGGGCTATTAATAATTGTGTTTCTA
>Ga0163223_100243_pt1 | contig 18465 bp, 16 predicted proteins | sample MSEWel2016_02_17_2_FD_113147 | JGI IMG/M metagenome (GOLD analysis project Ga0163223, IMG submission 113147) | Subsurface microbial communities from deep shales in West Virginia, USA - MSEEL Well Study Marcellus 5H_2016_02_17 ...
TATCTACAACCTCTTCTTGGAAACTTCTAAAGTGTTCATGACCAAATATATCTTTTAGTATTTTGTGTTTATTATTCATTTAAAGATTTTATCATAGCTTGGGTTATGGGTGTATGAAAGATTTGATAATAAAGAAGATGATAAGAAATTTCAACTTTTAAATAATATTCTTGTAATATATTTGAAAAATTATATTTAAAGAGTTATGATGGAATTAGTTTATTTTTTTATAAATTAATATTTTAATCACCTTTTAGGAAATAATCTTGATTACAAAACTCAAAGTCTTTTTTTATAATTTCAATGGGATAGGGTTTATTTTGTTTTAGTTCTAGTGATTTATTTAACGTATGTTCTAAATATGTTTGATTAGTTCAATATTCTTCTAAAAAACTTTTTAAAATATATTCTACATATTTTGCAATTATAGACCTTTTCCTTTTAATATTTTTTGATTTGTAATATAAACCTCTATTTAATGCAGAATAATAAAAATCTATAAAATGAATACTTCATTTTTTCCTTTTTTATGAAAGTAAATATTTGATAATTGATACCCTAATGACTTTTACAGTTAAATATAATATAAAAAAATAAAATTAATATCTATACTTTTTATAAAATTAAGATTCATATACAATTTTAAATGAAAATGTTATATTATAAAAAAAAGATTATTAGAGGCATTGCATATGAAAAACTATTCTAAACTTGATATTTTAGCGGATAAAAAAGCCCTTTGTGTAGATGATGATGAGGGTATTTTAAAAGAGATAAAAGAGACATTAGATCTTTTCTTTTTAGAAGTCATGGGTGTTAATAATGGAGAAAAAGCTTTAGATGAAGTAAAACAAAATAATTATGATGTTTTATTTTTTGATATATCAATGCCAAATATGGATGGCTTGGAAGCTATAAAGCATATACGTAAAACAAATAAAAAAATACCAATTATAATAATATCTGCTCATACAGATCAAGCGTACTTATGGCGAGCAGTTGATTTGAAAATTACAAAATACCTAACAAAACCATTTGTTAGAAAAGATTTGTTTAAAGTTTTAGAAGAAGCAGCTTTAGAATTAGTTGATTACAATCCTAGCATAAGATTAAGAGATGAAATTATATATAACTATTATACAAAGCAATTAGAAAATAAAAATGAGCATATAGCTTTATCTAAAAGTGAAAGTAGATTGCTTGAGTATTTTCTAAAAAATATCAATCAAGTAATAACTTATGATTTAATCCTTGATTATATGTGGGATTTCGATAAGCCCAGTAAAGAAGCTATAAAAGCAATTGTTAAAGAGTTAAGAAAAAAAATAGGAAATGATTTAATAAAAAATGTTTATGGATTAGGATACAAGTGTGAAATTTAATTTTAGATTTATTATAAGTGTTTTTATTTTTTTATATGCTGTTATTACATTAGTGTTTTTCAATTTTTATAAAGAACTAGCTATTAAAGATACTAAAAAAGAGGCTAATTCAATGTTAAATAATATGAATGCAATTAGAACATATATTGAAGAAGTTCAAAGACCAATGATTTATAATCTAATGAAAGATAGAGATACTTTTGATAATTATTTTAATTCTAAAATATTATCATCAACTTATATATCTCAATATATTTATGAAAAACAACTAGAAAAAAAAGAGCTAAAGTATAGATATAAATTGGTTGCTACAAATCCATTAAATCCTATACATAAAGCAAATAAATTTGAAACAAAAATATTAGAAAAATTTAGAAAAAATGAGATAAAAGATTATTTTTCTATTTTAGAAGAAAATGGTAAATCATACTTTTTTATAGCAAAACCAATAGCAAGAAATAAACCTAATTGTTTGATGTGTCATGGAAACCCTCAAGATGCTCCAAAAAGATTATTAGCTCAATATGGAAATCATAGTGGTTTTTTTGAAAGGGTTGGAGATTTAAGAGCAATGATATATTTAAAAATAGCAATTGTAGATATTATTTCTTATCACAAAAGCTCTTTTATTACTGGTGGTATTGCTATGTTTATTGTTTTTATTTTATTTATAATATTGATTTATATTATTTACAATAAAGATAAAAAATTAGAAGATAGAAAAGAGTTGCTTTTTGAACATCAAAATAGACTTGCAGTTATGGGAAGTATGATAGGAAATATTTCTCATCAATGGAAACAACCTCTTTCTCATCTATCCTCAATATTGATTAATATGGAACTCTTAAGTGAAAGAAAAAAATTAACAAATGACAAAGTAATTTCAAAAGTAAATGATGCAAATACTCAAATTACATTTATGTCAAATACAATTAATGATTTTAAAGATTTCTTTTCTCCTAAAGACAATAATAACTCATTTAAGATTTTAGAAATAGTAAACCAATCTATTAGACTACTTCAAGCCTCTTTAGATAGATATAATATAAAAGTAGAAATAGATATTCAAAATGATTTTACATTTGTTGGTTCTAAAAATGAGTTTGTTCAAGTATTTGTTAATATTATAAATAATGCAAAAGATGCTTTTATTACAAATGAGATTAAAAATAGGGTAATTAGTATAAAATCATTTAAATATTTTGATAAAACAGTTATATCAATACAAAATAATGCAGGAAAAATAAACTCTTTAGTTTTTGATAAAATTTTTAAACCATATTTCTCTACAAAAGATTTAAGTGTTGCTACTGGAATTGGTCTATATATTTGTAAAGTTATTGTTGAAAGATATAAAGGAACAATTCAAGCTAAAAATCTAGAAAATGGTGTAATTTTTGAAATAACTTTTAAATCTTAAATCTATTTTATAAATAAAAATTAATTAATTTAATAAAATTTAAATCTACTATAATCCCATAAAACTGGCTTTTTTATTATTTAACTAAATATTTTCTTTTTATTCTCCCTTTTCTCACCCTCTTTGTTGTTACTATTTCGATTGGTATACGAAGTATAAGTTTTAAAATATCTTAAAATTTATTATTAGTATATCAACAAAAAAAAGGAGAAGTAATGAGAAGTATAAATAAAAGACTGTTTGTTTGTTTGTTTATATGTATTGGCATTATGGTTAATATTGCATTTGCATCTAGTCATAACAACAACTCACCTCAAATGAGTAAAGATGCACAAAAAATCATTGCTGAAAACGAGGGTACCAAAGATACTCGAGGTGTTATCACACTAAGAGACTATGTTATCCAAGAAAAAGCAAGATATGACTGGATTTTTAAACATCATCCAATTTTTACAACGTATTTACCTAATGGTAAAGTTGTTGGGAAGTTGAATGTTGTTGATAGAGGTGAAGAATTTGTACATGCAGGTCATGGTAATGATTTTCAAAAATATAGTAAAAGAAAAGGTATTACTTCTACTATGTATAGATTACCTTCTACTGATCCGTTAGTATTTCCTAACAAATTTGTAGGTCCAGAAAAGTGTGGAGAGTGTCATGCTGCACAATATGAGAAATGGAGCAGATCAAGACACTCTTCAACTATTCGTTTCCCAGGAGAACACCCTGAAGTAAATAATGAATTAAATAAATCAGTTTTTGGTAAAGATACTGCTTCTATCTTACCAAAAGGAATTACTCCTGATTCTATCTATTGTACCGTAGGTCATCTTAGAACAAAAATGGGATATTTTGATGCTTGGTTATTAAGAGGAACTTATCATGTTGTTGGTGGTTTATTAAAAGATGGAACAGGTACAGTTGTTGCTGGTTCAAACCAATTCCAAAGAACTTGGGCAAATGATTTGACACCTGAAGTTGCTAAAAAAATTAGAAAATTTATTCCTAATTTTCCTGTAACATTAGAAGAACATGGTGAAAACTCAGGTTATGTTAGAGGTTTGGCTTCGTATGCTGCAAGATATAAAAAAGGTATGGCTATTCAAGCTGCATCATCTTACTGTCAAGTATGTCACCCTTGGCAATTTGATTATAAAACAGAAAAAGAATTTTATGCTGATTTAGGTAATGCTAAATCTTTACAAAAACATACTATTTCAAAAGGTATTTCATGTGAAGAGTGCCATGGTGCTGGCGGACATTTAAAAGGTGGAGAAGGACTTAGAACTTCTAACTGTGAAAGATGTCACCAAAGATTTAGCTTTAGACCATTTTTGGCTGAAAAATTTAGAAACTCTAAAGATCCAAACTTAAAAGCAAGAGCTGCTGAACTTGGATTAACTTCAAAATTTAAATCAGCTGGTCCTGGTTGTGGTACTGAAGGTTCTCAATCTTACTTTACTGCACACTATGAAGCAGGTATGAGATGTACAACTTGTCATGACCCTCATGATGTAAGTGGTTATGTTGTTACAACTACTGCAAAAAAAGGTGGTGTATATGAAGATACTGGTGATTATTTAAGTTCATTCTATACAAAACCTGCAATTAGAAAATCATGTGCAAGCTGTCACAAAGAAGCTGCAAAAATAGTTAAAAATACAAAAGATACTCACAGCAAAGTAAGTTGTGCTAGTTGTCATATGCCTTATTTAATGAGTTGTGAAAACTTCTATGCAATTCAATATCAAGATCATGCTGGTTTTGATACACAAAGAAGATCACATATTTGGAAAATCAATGTAAGTCCTGATAAAAAAACTCTTAATCCACCTCCAGGTCAACCAAGAGTTCAAACAGTACCTAAAAAATACAAAGATTGGTATATTGCTAAAAATGACGAAGGTCACAACTATATTGACTTAATGTGGGCTTGTGGTAAAACTTCATGGGCAGATAAAGATATGATTGATAATAAAGGTTGTCATAGTATCGTTCAATCTAAATTGAAAAAAACATTACACTTTAAAGACCAAAGTAGAATTTATGATGAGGTTATAGGTTGGCAAAAACCAATCAAAAAAATCTATTCAGAAGTTACTGTTGCTATTAAAGGAATCTATGAAATGCTTGAAGTAACAAAATTAAGTGTTGAAGATAGATCAAGAGTTAATGAATTAATTGAAAAAGCTCAAGATGCTATGGACTTAATCAAAAAAGATGGTTCATGGGGAGTTCATGGATTTAAATATACAAAAAGAAGAGCACAAGCTGCACAAGCATATATTCAAGAAGCTCAAAATATTTTATCAAAAGCTTCTAAATAGTATTTGAATCAAAAAAAGGGTTACACTTTTGTGTAATCCTTATTTAAAAAGGTAAGGATTAATTAATGAACTTAACAAAAATAAAATTAAGTTATGTTGTTCCACTTATTTTAAGTATTGCAGTACAAGGTTTTTCAACAGAGTTAAAAACTGATATTCAAAAGCAATCTTATAGTTTAGGAGCATCTACTGGTAATTATATAAATAACCAAATTTATGGGCAGCTTCAATTAGGAGCAAAAGTTGATGTGGCATTAGTTGTAAAAGGTTTTGAAGATGCTTTAAAACAAAAATTACAAATTAGTGAATCAGAAGTTATTGATAATCTAAATAAAAGAGCAGAACTTTTAAATAAAGCACAAAAAGTGAAGATAAAAAAACTGCAAGAGACAAATGCAAAAAAAGAAAAAGAGTTTCTTAGTAAAAATGCAAAAAAATCGACAGTTAAAGTTACAAAATCAGGATTACAATATGAAGTGATAAAAGATACAAAAACTAAAGGTGTAAAACCTGAAAGTATTGTAATTATGAATTATAAGGCATCTTTAATTGATGGATATGTTTTTGATGATACATATGCTAGAAAAGCACCAGCTCATTTATCTATGATTAATTTAATTGATGGGTTAAAAGAGGGTTTGATGCTAATGCATACAGGTTCAAAATATAAGTTTTATATTCCAAGTAAGTTAGCATACAAAGATGTTCAAATGCGAGATATTCCACCTAACTCAACTTTAGTTTTTGAGATTGAATTACTAAAAGTTTTAAAACCAGGTGAAATGAAAGCAGTAAGTAATTTAGATATGTCAGGTCATGGTACTACAAAACAAGGAAATCAAGTTTCTAAATAAGAAAAGAGGATACGCTGATGAGTAGTAGTAAAGAGAATAATAGAAGAAATTTTATTAAAGGTATAGGATTAGGTTCTTTATTTCTTGGAAGTGTACAGTATGGGCTTAATGCAAATACAAACAAAGAGAACAAAAAACCTCACTATGCAATGATATATGACCAAAATAAATGTGTTGGATGTAGTGATTGTGAAATTGCTTGTCAAGAGATAAATTTAGTTCCTAAAAATCAACATAGATTATATGTAGAAGATCAGACAAAACCTGATGATTTACAACATAAAAAATATATGAGAGTATCTTGTCAACAATGTGTTGATTCTCCATGTACCGAAGTTTGTCCCACTGGTGCATGTCATAAAGATTCAATAACAGATATTGTTACAATGGATATAGATAAATGTATAGGTTGTAAATATTGTATTGTCGCTTGTCCTTATGATGTTAGATTTATAAATGAAAGAACAAATGCAGCAGAAAATTGTAATTTTTGTTTGAACACAAATTTTGCAAAAGGTAAAGATCCAGCATGTGTTGAGTCATGTAAATATGATGCTTTAGTATTTGGTGATTTAAATGATGAAACAGCATATATAAATAAAATTTTGGATGTTAAAGATGCAGTTAGGTTAAAACCAGGATTTGGAACAAAACCAAGTCTTAGATATATACCTAAACTTAAAACAGGAGTTTATGATGAATGAATTAATCACTTATAGCTCAGGTTTTACTGAAGAAATAGGTTGGGAATGGCCAATATCAGTATATTTACTTTTAGCTGGTATTTCAGGTGGAGCTATTATTGTAGCTTTATTGATTAGATTTTATAAAAACCAAACAGAAAATACTGCTGTATATAAATCTGCTTCTTTAGTGGCTTTTGTAACTATTTTATTGGGAATGGTTTGTTTAGTTGGTGATTTGACAAGACCTTTAAATTTTTGGCAAATCTTAATAAATTATAATTTTAATTCAGTAATGTCAATTGGTGTAGCTGCACTTATGATTTATATCCCTTTGACTTTTGTTGCAGTTGTTTTTGCTTTTGCAGATTTTGTAAAAGAGAAATTTTCTTTTTTGGCAAAAATAGTTGATTTATTATTGAATTTTAGAGTTATTTTAGAAGGAGTTTTATTTCTATTTGGAGTTGTGATTTGTGCTTATACAGGTTTCTTAATATCTGTTTTAGTACGTTTTCCCTTGCTAAATACATCAATTTTACCAGCACTTTTTGTAATTTCAGGATTATCAGCTGGAACAGCTGCTCTTTGCATTATGGCAAAAAGAGTTTTTAATGAAAATGTTCACTCAAGTGATATGAAAATTTTACATAAAATTGAGTGGCCAATTATGGCTATTGAGATACTTTTTTTAGCAATGTTATATATCTCTCTTGCAACAGGAAATGAAGCAGGAAAAATTGCATTAGCTGCATTTCATGAAGGTTCATGGTCTACTGTTTTTTGGGTAGGAATAGTTTGTATAGGTTTTTTATTACCAATTATTTTAAACTTTTCCAAAAAAGAACAAGAGAATTCAAATAGCATATTTTATATCTCTGCAATGTGTAGTATTGTAGGAGTTTTATGTTTACGGCTATTTATTATTTATGCAGGTCAAACTTTTAGTGTGTAGGTAAATACAATTTTTGTTTAGGGGTTATTATGTATATTTTTAAAAAAGTGTTTCTTTCATATAAATTTATTATATTAATGTTGATTTTATTAGCTTTAGGTGCAGCAGTTGCTACATTTATTGAAAATGATTATGATGCACAAACAGCAAAAGTTTTAGTTTATAATGCACTTTGGTATGAAGTTGTTATGGTTTTATTAACTATATCTTTAGTTGGAATAATCATTAAACAAAAAATGTATAAAAAAATGGGTGCTTTTTTGTTTCATTTAGGATTTGTATTTGTTTTAATAGGAGCAGGAGTTACTAGATATTTTGGATATGAAGGAGTAATTCATATAAGAGAAAATATGAGTGAAAATAGAGTGATTTCTGAAAAGTCTTATTTTCAAATAGAAGTTGAAAATAAAATATTTGAGCATCCATTAGCCCTTGGTAAAATAGGTGACAATAGTTTTAAATATATACATAAAATAGATGATAAAGATTTGGTTGTTGAATATAAAGATTATAAATATAAAAAAACAACAAATGTAGAAAATCTTTTTGTTACAGTAAGTTATGATAATAAAAAACAAGATTTACAAATAAATGGAGGACACGGTAATTTAGAGCCACCAGCTATTTTTTCAGTAGATGGAAAAGATATAAAACTATCTTGGGGTTCAAAGATAATAAAACTTCCATTTTCTATAAAATTAAGAGATTTTCAAATACAAAGATATCCAGGTTCAAAAAGTGCATCATCATATGCTAGTGAAGTTACTTTATTAGATAATGATACAAATTTTGATTATAGAATTTTTATGAATAATCCTTTAACATATAAAGGATTTAAGTTTTTCCAATCTTCTTATGATAGAGATGAAATGGGAACAATTCTTTCAGTAAATAAAGACCCAGGAAAATGGCCAACATATTTTGCTTATTTTCTTTTATCTTTAGGATTTGTATTGAACTTTTTTACTAAAAGAAGTAGATTTGAAAGACTTAGAGTTTTTTTAATAAAAAATAATCTATGTATTATTTTGCCAATTTTATTTTTATTTAATACCTATGCAAATGCACAAACAAATGATTATTTAGATAATTTTAGAAAAAATACAAAAGAACACTCAAAATCTTTTGCTGAAATTTATGTTCAAGATTTTAATGGGCGTGTAAAACCAATGGGTACAGAAGCAATTGATGTTTTACATAAAATATCATCAAAAGATTCAATGTATAATCTTTCTGCAACTCAAATAATGCTTGGAATATTTAGCGACCCAAAACAGTGGGAAAATATAGAATTAATCAAAATAAAAAATAGCAAAATAAAAGATATTCTAAAACTTAAAAAAGATAAAAAATATATCTCTTTCTCTTTTGTATTTGATAAATATGGGAAATATAAATTAAATAAATATATAGATGAAGCAAATGAAAAAATGCCTTCAAAAAGAGGTACTTTTGATAAAGATTTGATAAAACTTGATGAGAGATTAAATATCTACTATTTAGCTTCAATTGGTATATTTTATAAAATAATTCCAAACTCTTTTGATAATTCAAAAAAATGGTTTAGTCCTCAAGAAGCAATAAATGAATATTGGTTGGATGATTCTATTAGAAGTACATTATTTAAATATAAAAGTGCTTTATCAAAAGGAATTATAAATAATGACTGGAAAGAAGCAAATGAAGCTTTAGACATATTAAAAATAAATCAAAGAGAGATTGATTCAGATATATTACCTTCAACTTATCAAACAAAAGTAGAATTATTATCTAATAAATTAAAAATATTTCCAAACTTGATGGGATTTTACTTTTTAGTTGGTTTTGTAGCTTTACTTTTTGCAATAGTATCAATTTTTTCAAAAAAAGATTTTCCAAAAATCAAAAAAGTATTTTTTCTTTTATTATTTTTAGGGTTTGTTTTTCATACTTTGGGATTAGCGATGAGATGGTATGTTTCAGGTCATGCACCTTGGAGTGATACTTATGAATCTTTAGTTTATGTTGGATGGTCATCAATTTTAGCAGGTTTAGTTATATTTCGTAAATCTTTGTTATCTTTAGCTTCATCTTCAATTTTAGGTGCAATTATTATGTTAGTTGCACATCTAAATTTTATTAGTCCACAAATTACACCTTTGGTTCCTGTTTTAAAATCTTATTGGCTAAGTATACATGTATCTGTAATCACTGCAAGTTATGGTTTTTTAGGTTTTGGTGCAATTTTGGCATTTCTTGCTTTAATTTTGATGATACTTAAATCAAAAAATAATGAAGAAGATATAAATCAACAAATAAGACAATTAGCTGCAATTACAGAAATGAGTTTGATTATAGGAATTTCACTTTTAACAGTAGGAAATTTTGTTGGTGGAGTTTGGGCAAATGAGAGTTGGGGACGATATTGGGGTTGGGATCCTAAAGAGACATGGTCTTTTATCTCAATTGTTGTTTATACGATTGTATTACATTTAAGATTTATTCCTAAAATGAATAGTATTTATATATTTCTTGTGTCATCAGTTGTTGCATTTTCTTCAATAATTATGACATATTTTGGAGTAAATTTTTATCTATCAGGAATGCACTCTTATGCATCAGGAGATAAAGTTCCCGTGCCAACTTTTGTATATTATGTAATTGTTATAGTTCTTGTTGTAATTGTATGTGCATTTTTTAAAAAAGATGTAAAAGTTATAAAATAAAGAAGATATTATGAATAAATCAATGCAGTTATTAAGTTTTTATACCTCTTCTAAATTGATACAAAACTCTATGAATGAGTGTATGACTTTGGAGTATGCAAACAAAGAGATAACATATGAATTTGATAGAAATAAAAAATATTTTTTATATATGCATATTCCATTTTGTGAAGAGTTTTGTAGTTTTTGTACTTTTCATAAATTTAAGTATAAAAAAGATGATTGTAGTGCTTATTTTAAGAACTTAAGAATTGAATTATTAAAGTTAAAAGAGAAAGGTTTTAATTTTGATACTTTATATATTGGTGGAGGAACGCCTCTAATTGATAAAGTTGAGTTACTAAATACAATAGAGTATGCAAAAATGCTTTTTGATATAAAAGAGGTATCTTGTGAAACTACACCAAATCATATTAATATAGATATATTAAAAAACTTCAATGGTTTGATAAATAGATTATCAATTGGTGTTCAAACATTTGATAATGAAATATTAAAAAAGACTTCTAGATTTGAAAAATATGGTTCATCTTCTCAACTTCAAAATAAAATTTCAAAAGTTGTAGATGTTTTCCCTACTATTAGTTTAGATTTGATTTTTAATTTTCCAACACAAACAGAAGAGATGTTATTAAATGATTTGAAAATAGCTAAAAATTTGGGTGCAAAACAGATAATAACTTATCCTTTGATGAAATCAAAACTAAGAAATATAGATATTTTTTCTCAATTTAAACTATTAAAAAATAGTCGTGAGTATCAATTATATCTATTAATAAAAAATGAAATGTCAACTTTTTACCAAAATAATGCATGGGCATTTTCAAAAAATAGATTTAATCTAAAAGATGAATATATTGCTGAAAACAATGAGTATGTTGGTGTGGGAAGTGGTGCATTTACTCATATAAATAGACAACTTTTTGTAAATGCATATGATTTAAATGAGTATTCTAATTTACTAAAAAATAATTCAAATACAATAATTGCATATTCTAAAAAATTTAGACTAAAAAAATATTTGCAGTATCAATTTTTAGTACATTTATTTAATGGAAAAGTTGATATTGAAAAATTTAATAATAAGTTTAATACAGCAGTTGAAAAAAGTCTAAATGTTGAGTTGTTATTGTTGAAATTTATTGATGCAATTAATATTACAAAAAGTGAAATTATTCCTACACCTTTTGGAGAATATTTAAGTGTAGTAATGATGAAAGAGTTTTATATGGGAATGGATGAAATAAGAGCACAATTAAAAAAAACAATAAAATCTTAGGAGTGAAGTTATGAAAAAGTTATTACTATATTTATTATTATCAACAATGTTTGTTTATGCTAATACTATTGATACAGCTGATAGTTTTTATTCAAAAGCCCAATATAAAAAAGCATTTGAATCTTATCAAAAAGCTTGTCAAAACAAAAGTAGTGAGGGGTGCTATAAAGTTGGTTTTATGTATGAAAATAAACAGAGAGTAAAACAAGATTTTAAAAAAGCATTTGAGTTTTATGATAAAGCTTGTACTTTAGGAAATGAAAGAGCTTGCTATAAAGTTGGAGTTTGTTATGACAAAGGTGGAATATTAAAACTTAAAACAGATTATAAAAAAGCTGAGAAATATTATTCAAAATCTTGTAAAAAAGGCTTTGCTCTTGCTTGTTACAATTTAGGTTCTGTTTACCAATACTATTTAGAGCCTAAAAAAAATGCACAAAAAAGTTTAGCTATGTATAAAGCTGCATGTGAAAAAAGCTTTTTATTAGGTTGTTATAAAGTGGGGAATATTTTAAATAAACAAAAAGATACAAAAGGTGCTGCAACTTGGTATAAAAAAGGATGTGATAAAGAAGATACAGAATCATGCTTTAGATTAGTAGATATTTATATTAAAGATATCGCAACTACAAATCCTGATGGATATAAAAAACTACTAAAAGTTTATAAAGAAAGATGTGATAAAGAAGATACGGTAATGTGCTATAAACTTGCAGTTTTACATGCAACGGGAAGAGGAACAAGACAAAACTATATAAAAGCAAAACAGATTTATGAAAGAGGTTGCAATCTTGGAGATAATGCAAGTTGTTTAGAGTATTTGATGTTAGATGATATGGGATTTTAAAGGATAAATTATGAAGAAGTATTTAATTTTATTTTCTGTTTTATTTTCTGTTTTACAAGCAGGATATATAAAAGAGAGTGTGGAAGCTCACAAAAAAGGTGACCACAAAAAAGTTGCATCTATTTATGAAAATGCTTGTATTAAAGATAACAAAGCTTCAGCTTGTTATAACTTGGGCATATTATATATGGGTTCAAAAGGAATAAAAAAAGATACAAAGAAAGCTATAAAATATTATGAAATGGCTTGTAATAAAAACTTTGTTTCAGCTTGCTATAACTTGGGTGTTATTTATATGAATGCTAAAGATGTAAAAAAAGATATTAAAAAATCAATAACTTTATATGAAAAAGCTTGTAAGCAAAATCATGCAGCAAGTTGTAATAACCTTGGAAGAATATATGATAGTGCAAACGGTGTAAAAGAAGATACAAAAAAAGCATTCTCTTTTTATAAAAAGTCTTGTAATAGTTATGATGAATTAGGATGTAGTAATTTAGCTTTTATGTATGAAAGTACAAGAGGTACATCACAAAATTATAACGTGGCAATACAATTATATACAAAAGCGTGTAAAGCAGGTGTATCTATTGCTTGTGAAAATTTAGGTAATATGTATGAAAATAAAAAAGGTGTAAAACAAGATTTTAAAAAGGCTGCTTCTTTATATGAAAAAGCGTGTAAAAGTAAAAATGGATTAAAAGGATGCAACAATCTTGCAGTTCTTCACATAAAAGGATTAGGTGTAAAACAAGACTTTATAAAAGCAAAAGATTTATTTAAAAAATCTTGTGACAAAGGATTGAAACTAGCTTGTGATAATTATAAATTATTAGAAAATTATAAGGCAGAAAAATGAAAAAATATTTACTACTTCTTACAATATTTTCTTGCTTGATTTTTGCAAAGAGTTTTCAATCTATAAAGAAAGATGAAGGTACTTTTATAAATGAAGGAAGTAATAAATACTATTGTAGTTCTTGTGCTATGAGTTTACCAAAACATTATAAAACAAACTATATTTACAACAATAGACAATATTGCTCTATTCATTGTTTGTATGAACAAACAAAAGGTAAATTTGATAGTGAAATAAAAGTAGTAGATACAAATAGTTTAAAATTTATTGATGCTAAAAAAGCTTTCTTTGTAATAGGAAGTAATAAGCCAGCAACAATGAGTTTTCATAGTAAATATGCTTTTAAACAAAAAAAAGATGCTTTGGATTTTATAAGTAAAAATGGTGGAAATTTAGTTGAATTTGAAGATTTGATAGTTGTAGTTAGAAATGATTTTTTAAAAGACTTATCTATGTTAGATACAAAAAAGAAAAAGAAAGTTTATAAAGTAGGAAAAAAACTTTATGAATCTAATTGTAATAAAATAAGTATAGAAAATATCAAAACTATAACTGATTTAAAAACTAAACTTAAAGAATTTTGCAAAGTGAATAAAGATAAACAGTTACAAGCAATGACTGTTTATTTATGGGATACAAAGAAGTTAGATAAAACAATTAGAAAAATAGAAAGTATAGATGTACCAAAAGATGCAAAATGTGTGATTTGTGGAATGTTTGTACATAAATATCCAAAATGGACAACAATGCTAGAGTACAAACAAAAACATTACTATTTTGATGGGCCAAAAGATATGTTGAAATTTGTATTTCAAAAAGGCAAAAATAATATTGGTGAAATTTATGTGAGTGATTATTTTACAACAAAAAAGATTGATGCAAGAAAAGCATTTTATGTTATGGGTTCTGATGTTTATGGTCCAATGGGGAAAGAGTTAGTTGCCTTTGAATCAGACCAAGCTGCATATAATTTTAAAAATGACCACTTTGGAAAAAAAGTTATGTTCTTTAGTGAAATAACTGATGAGGTATTAGAGTATTTAAAATGAGTTTTATTTATAAAGTGAGTTTAATCATCTTTGTATTGTTTATTATTTCTTTTATAGATTATAAAAGTTTTGATTTTGAAAAAAGATTTAATAATCTAAAAGAATACTCTTCTAAAATATATGTAAGAGATACTTTTATATTTAAATCAAAAGATTATAAAGAGTTTGTTTATGTTAAGTAGAAATTTTATTGATTACTCAATTAAGCTTTTGTTGAAAGATAAAACAGAATATTTTTTTAGTTTTATAATATTTACTTTTATTGTATTTATTTTAAGTACTGTTTTGTTTATATCTGATTCTATTAAGTATGATTTATTATCTACTTTAGGAAATCAAGACCAAATAATAGTTACAAATACGAAATCAGGGAAATACTTTCCTCTAAATGAAAACCATATAAATACAATATTGCAATTAGATGGAGTTGAAAATGTTCAAGGGAAAGTTGATGGTTATTATAATTTTTCTCAAAGTTCTAGACTTATTCATTTAATTGCAGATGATTCACTAAGTGATGATGAAATTATAGTATCAAAAGATATAAAACTGTTGTTTAAAATATTTCATTATGATAAAGAATTTAACTTTTTAACACTTGATGGAACTTTAACAAAAAAAATAAAAAGTGTGATTGCTTCAAATATCTTGTCAAGTAATACAATCTTTGCAAATAGTGATGTCTCAAGAGAAATTTTGCAAATGAATGATGAACAATACTCTTATCTTAGTGTTTATGTTCCAAATGATAATGAAGTAGAGTTTTTAGCAAGAAAAATAATGGATATTTTTCCAAATACAATAGCAATAAGTAAAACTCAACTTCAATCATATTATCGACAGATTTTTTATTATAAAGGTGGAATCTTTATGATTTTGTATATTGTTGCAATGTTGACATTTTTTATATTATTAAAAAATCAAGTATCTTCAGTATTAACAGAGCAAAAAAAACAAATAGCAATTTTGAGAAGTATTGGCTTTTCAATTAAAGATATTATCTCTTTAAAATTTATACAAAATAGTGTAATTGCTTTAAGCTCTTATTTTATTGGAGTTTTGACTTCTTATATTTTTGTTTTTATATTTGATGCACCTATAGTAAAAAATATTTTTTTAGGTGAACAAATGGAAAATATAATTTTTACACCAACTGTTGATTTTAGAATGCATTTTTTGATTTTTTTATTTACAATAATTCCTTTTTTAGCATTTATTATTATTCCTTCATGGAAAGTTGCTATTGAAGATATAAGTGAGATAATGAAATGACAAAAATAACTAATTTATATAAAATATATAATGAAAATAAACAAAATGAATTTACTGCTTTAAATAATATCAATTTAGAGATACAAGAGGCTCAAACTATAATTATAAGAGGGAAAAGTGGAAGTGGTAAAAGCACTTTATTATCAATTATTGCAGGACTTTGTAAACCAACAAGTGGTGATATTATAATTGAAAATGAAAATATTGCAAAATTACCTGATATTAATATTTCTAATTTTAGAAATGAAAAAATAGGCTTTATTTTTCAATCATTTAACTTAATTTCTGGATTAAATACTTTTGAAAATGTTATGGCTCCTTTGGTATTAAAAAAAATAGATAAAAATCAACTTGAAAAGCAAGTTACACAAGCTCTAAAAATTGCAAATATAGAACATAAAAAAGAGCAAAAAGTAGAAAACTTAAGTGGAGGAGAGAAACAAAGATGTGCAATTGCAAGAGCACTTGTGATGAATCCCTCAATTATTTTAGCAGATGAACCAACTGCAAATTTAGATAAATCAAACTCATTGATTTTTATAGAAATGTTAAAGAAATTTAAAGAGCTTAAAAAAACTGTTATTGTTGCAACACATGATTCTTTATTTGATAATCTTGAGTTTGTTGATAGATATATAGATATAAAAGATGCAAAGATAGAGTAATGAATATATTTTTACTAAATGATATTATTGTATTTATTTTTATTGAAGTAATATTAGTAATATTGATGCTAATTAGTGAATATTCAGTAATCAAAATATTAAAAAATTGGAATTTTAGTATTACTACTTCTTTGCAGTACTCTTTAGAAAAAAGAAACTATTTAGTAAATACCATAATTAATTTTACAATTATTTGTAAGATAATACTCTTTTTCTTTTTTATAAAGTCATTATCTGAACTATCAAATGTAGTTCCTGGAGCTATGTGTATAGCTGGTGTAATTGGTGCAAATGATTATGGTGAAGTTTTGTTATTACTCAAAATATTTATAGTTTTTATGTTGGGAATATGGTTAATTGTTAATCGCCTTGATATAAAATCAAAAAAATTTATATATATAAAACCTAAATACTTTTTTTTCAATTTCATTTTATTTCTTATTCTCTTTGAGATATTTTTTGAAGTATTATATTTTGTAAATGTTCCTTTAAAAGTTCCTGTTTTTTGCTGTTCAACTCTATTTAAAGCTGATACTTTACCTTTTGGATTAACACAATCTAATCTTGCAATAACTTTTTATATAATCTTTAGTTTTACATTAATATTTTCATATTTGAAAAAAATTGTATTAAGCTTTCTTATTAATATCCTTTTTTTATTTATATCATATTTTTCAGTAACATATTTTTTTAGTATTTATATTTATATTTTGCCTAATCATCAATGTCCATTTTGTATTTTACAAAAAGAGTATTTTTATGTTGGATATTTTATTTGGATAAGTTTGTTTCTTGGAGTTTTCTTTGGTATATCTTCTTATATTATTGAGTCTTTAATAAATAAAAAAATAACTAATTTATTTAAATATTCAATATTATTTAATACTATATTTGTACTAATTTGTACATATTTTGTAGTGATTTATTATATTAAAAATGGAGTATTTTTATGAGAAGAGTTTTACCATATATTTTTTTAATTATTATCTCTTTATTTTTATATAATTACTCAAAAGATACAAGAGAAGATATAAAAGTAGAGCATAATTATATGCAAGATGCACCATATAGAGTTGTATTAGAAACATATAAAAATAGATATATTTGTAATGATTGTGATATGATGATTAAAAGATATCTAAACTCTGCTCAAGTTATTTATAATCATAATGTATATTTTTTTGATGATGTTGGATGTATGATAAGATGGCTTGATAGACAAAATTTTAAAAATAAAGCCAAAATGTATGTGTATTCAACTGATACAGGTGCTTATATTGATGCAAAGCTTGCTTGGTATATAAGAGATGCAAATACACCTTTAGGCTATGGATTTGGAGCTTATGAAACTTCAATTGGTGCAATAACAAGTGCGATGACAAGATCTACAATAGAAGAACAAATAGGTAACTTTAAAATCAAAAGAGAAACAAAACAAATTTATGAGTTTGAGGAAATTAAACAGTTTGCTTTAAGAGGTGAAACTTTACTAAATCCTATGATAAAAAGAGAGTTATTAAAAAAAAGATAAAATAGTCAAAAACCTATTGTTAGAATGCCTAGGAGTGTTAGAAATTCTCGTATAATAAATAGTTGGAAATATGATACTATATTTTCATAGAGTTCATAAAGATAATATATCGGTAAAAAATTCTAAGCAATTAATAAAAATAATTATTGATTAGCTTGTGACACCGTTAAATAGTTATATTTTAAATTTGAGTGGCAAAAAGTAAAATAAAAAACCACCAACAATAAATATGCTTTTTAGCATACTTATTTACTCAAACAGTTACAAGCCTTTTCCAAAAAGAGAAAACAAACGCTCAGCTTCTGTAGATGTTGGAATAAAAAACAATAAAGCTGTTTTATTTTTGTAAATTTATATATGATAGTTTAAACTCTCTTCTTCCCAAACTTTGATAAAGCTGTAAGGTAGCTTTGCCTTCATCAACTTGTCTTACTTTTTACAACTAAAAAGTAAGAAAGCTAAAAGGTATGATATTAATCTTGCATATTGCCATATTTTTTTACTTACTAAATAAATCTTAATATAATAATACAAATTTATATTATGGAGTTAAAATGAATGAAAAACCAAAATTTGGCTTTGTTGTTGAGTATGTAAAAGATATAAATATAGCAAAAAAATTTTATGTTGAAACTATGAA
>Ga0163223_100251_pt1 | contig 18235 bp, 16 predicted proteins | sample MSEWel2016_02_17_2_FD_113147 | JGI IMG/M metagenome (GOLD analysis project Ga0163223, IMG submission 113147) | Subsurface microbial communities from deep shales in West Virginia, USA - MSEEL Well Study Marcellus 5H_2016_02_17 ...
GCATTTTGCCGATCAGCTGGATGTACATCGCGATGATGGGCCCGCAGCTGCGTGACGCCACGGAAATCGCGATCCTCAGCGCGAACTACCTAGCGGTGCGTCTCGATGAGGCATTCCCTGTGCTTTACAGCGGACGTAACGGTCGCGTGGCACATGAGTGCATCATCGATTTGCGGCCATTGAAAGCGCAAACCGGCATTACCGAAGAAGATGTCGCCAAGCGCCTCATCGACTATGGCTTCCATGCACCGACCATGTCCTTTCCCGTACCTGGCACCTTGATGATCGAGCCTACGGAGAGCGAATCGAAGGTGGAGCTGGATCGCTTCGTCGAAGCGATGCTGAGCATTCGTGCCGAAATCGCCAAGGTCGAGAGCGGTGACTGGCCGGCCGAGGACAATCCGCTGGTACATGCGCCGCACACCCTGGCAGATGTGACCGGCGTTTGGGATCGTCCCTACAGCATCGCCGAGGGCGTGACGCCGAGTGCGCATTCTCAGGCGCATAAGTATTGGCCGGCGGTGAATAGGGTCGACAACGTCTTCGGCGATCGCAACCTGTTCTGCGCATGCGTGCCGGTGGATGACTATCGGAGTTAAAGCGAGAATCCGCTAAAAGCGCTGGAGGCTGGAGGCTGGAGGCTGGAGCGAATGCGGCTTCAGCTTCCCGTGCTGGGGAAATGTAGGCTGGCCGTGCGGCGTTCCGCTTCAGCCCGCCAATGACGAGGCCGGTGCTTTGCCCTGGTGGGCTGAAGCCCACCCTACGGTACTGATAGCAGCTCGAAGCCTAAAGCCTAAAGCCGGACGCTGAAGTTGAGCAGCGTGCCGTGCTCGACCGATTTCGGGCGGCAGCTAGCACGCTGATTCGCTTCCAGCTTCAGCTTTCAGTCTGTTCCTCTTTGAGCATTCCCAGCAGCTGCGCCAGCACCAGCTGCGCCTCTTCCACGCCCTGACGTTTCGGCGCCGAGAAAAGCTGCACGCTGACGCCGTCTCCCCAGCCCTTGCGAATGTCTCGCTGGATTGCCAGCAGGGCGTTCTTCGCCGCACCGAAGGCCAGCTTGTCCGACTTGGTCAGCAGGATATGCAGTGGCATGTCGCTGGCGGTGGACCAGTCGAGCATCATTCGGTCGAACTCGGTCAGCGGATGGCGGATATCCATCATCAGGAACACGCCAGCGAGACTCTCGCGGCTGCTCAGATAGGCCTCCAAGTGTCGCTGCCAGTGCTGTTTCAATGGAATCGGCACCTTGGCGTAACCATAGCCAGGGAGGTCGACCAGTCGGCGATCGTCATCGAGGCGAAAGAAATTGAGCAGCTGGGTGCGGCCCGGCGTCTTCGATGTACGGGCAAGGCTGGCGTGGGTGAGGGTGTTCAGCGCACTGGACTTACCCGCATTCGACCGGCCGGCGAAAGCGACTTCAAGGCCCTCGTCAGCCGGGCATTGATCGACCTTGGCGGCGCTGGTCATGAACGTGGCTTGCTGGCAGAGGCCGAGAATCGGGTTTTTTGGGAGCATGGGCTTTCCGGTGAGCGCGCGGGGTGCGGCAATGGTTCATTTCCGTTTCAGGACCGCCAGTATATAATGCCGCAGATTTTGTGTGCGCTTTGGTCTCGAAAGAGCCTATACAACGGCTCGCCGGCTGTGGCGGGAGTTATCGCTAACGCGCTCGGTGCGAGACCGGATGCCACCTTCAAACGAGCATGCCATGGCTCAATAGCTGGCTGCCGAATAAGATTCCTTTTTAACCCTTAGCCGTAGTTGGATGAGCTGATGAACAAAGTACTCGTGAGTCTGCTGTTGACCCTTGGCATCACCGGTATCGCCCACGCGGCTGGAAATGCCGAAGCCGGTCAGGAAAAGATTGCCGTCTGTGGCGCCTGCCACGGCGCCGATGGCAACAGTCCCGCACCGAACTTCCCCAAACTGGCAGGCCAGGGCGAGAGTTATCTGCTCAAGCAGCTACAAGACATCAAGGCCGGCAGCACTCCGGGCGCCCCGGAAGGCGTTGGACGCAAGGTGCTGGAGATGACCGGCATGCTCGATCCTTACAACGAACAGGATCTTGCTGATATCGCAGCCTATTTCGCGAGTCAGAAGATGACCGTTGGTATGGCCGATCCGGCGCTGGTCGAGAAAGGTGAACAATTGTTCCGCGGTGGCAACTTGGAGCTGGGCATGCCGGCCTGCACTGGCTGTCACGCGCCGAACGGCGTCGGTAACGACCTGGCGGGCTTCCCGCAGCTGGGTGGTCAGCATGCTGCCTACACGGCCAAGCAGCTTACTGATTTCCGCGAAGGCAATCGTACCAATGACGGTGACACCATGATTATGCGGACCATCGCCGCCAAGCTGAGCAACAAGGATATCGAAGCGCTGTCGAGCTACATCCAGGGTCTGCACTGATAGCATCGGCGCAACCGATACGGGGCGTTCAGGTGAGAGCCTGAGCGCCCTTTTTGTTTTGCACCGCTACAATGATTGTCAAGATATTGAAAAGCGGCGAAAAGCGCTGGCGAGCACGAATGATTTGCTGCAGCCTGTGGCGCTATCGGTCAGCCGTTCAAGCCAAGGGAGTCACCATGCGTAAACTCGTTCTCAGTGCCGTTCTCGTAACCGCCAGCCTGTTCGGCTTGCCGGCCCACGCGGCGGAATTCCAGGCGGGCAAGGAATATGTCGAACTGAAGACGCCGGTACCGGTAGCCGAACCGGACAAGATCGAGGTCGTCGAGCTGTTCTGGTACGGCTGCCCGCATTGCTATCAGTTCGAGCCGATCATCAACCCTTGGGTCGCAGAGCTGCCGGATGACGTGGATTTCAAGCGCATCCCGGCCATGTTCGGTGGCGTCTGGAACGTCCATGGTCAGATGTTCCTGGCGCTGGAATCCATGAACGTCGAGCAGAAGATTCACGATGCGGTATTCAACGCCTATCACCGCGACGGCAAGAAGCTGGACACGCCGGAAAAGATGGCTGAATTCCTTGCCGGGGAAGGTGTCGATCAGGAGGCGTTCCTCAAGGCCTATAACTCCTTCGGTGTGAAAAGCCGCGCCGAGCAGGCCAAAAAGCAGGCCATGGCGTATCAGATCACTGGCGTACCGGTCATGATCGTCAACGGCAAATACCGTTTCGATATCGGCTCCGCAGGCGGCCCGGAGCGTGCGCTGGAAGTCGCCGACTTCCTGATCGAAAAAGAACGGGCAGCCCGGTAAGCGCCACATGCTTCGCCGTTGGAGTTCACCACGCCTAGCCGGACCCGGTCAGGCGCGGGTCAATCCACTCTGCCTGGACTCCAGCGGACTACCGTGCAATGGGCGGTTGCGCCTGCTCAGCTTCAACATTCAGGTCGGCATCAGTACCGAGCGCTACCATCATTATCTGACTCGCAGCTGGCAGCACCTGCTGCCGCATCCGGGACGAACCGGAAATCTGCAGCGCATCGGCGAATTGCTCGGCAACTACGATCTGGTGGCGTTGCAGGAAGCAGACGGCGGCAGCATGCGCTCCGGCTATATCAATCAGGTGGAACACCTCGCGCAACTCGGCTCCTTTCCTTACTGGTATCAACAGCTGAACCGCAACCTGGGTCGTTTTGCCCAGCACAGTAACGGCGTACTTAGCCGTCTTGAGCCGCAGGGGCTGGAAGATCACCCGTTACCCGGCCCGTCCGGCCGCGGCGCCATCCTGCTGCGGTTTGGTGAAGGCGAGGATGCGCTGGCGGTGGTCATCATGCACCTGGCGCTCGGCGGTGGTACCCGAACGCGCCAGCTGGCCTATATACGTGACCTGATCGGGGGCTACCGTCATCAGGTATTGATGGGCGACATGAATACCCATGCCAGCGATTTGCTCGAAAACTCGCCGTTGCGTGACCTTGGGCTGCAGGCCCCGCAGATCGAGGCGACCTTTCCCAGCTGGCGTCCGCAGCGCTGCCTCGACCACATATTGCTGAGTCCAAGTCTGACACTCGAACGCGTCGACGTGCTGGCGAAGATCAGTTCGGACCATCTGCCCGTAGCCGTGGAGATTCGCTTGCCCGATTCGTTGCATGGCGATGCTCTGCCAATGCCGCTAGGCACGCCGACATGAGCGACGATACGCAGCGATGGAAGGACAAGTACCTTCAGCTAGTGGAACAGCAAGAGCAGCTCGAAGAGCGTTGGCGCTCGCATCTCGATTTGCTACGGCGCAGCCTGGTGCGCAGCAGCTACGCAGTGGATGGCACCGACCCGGTCATCGAACAGTGCATGCATGAGCTTCGCGAAGTCCTGCGCGACGATGTACCCGAAGATCGTCTGGCGGCGCTGGTGCCGCGCCTCGAACGCGCCGTGCTGGACACCGAGCGGCGCAAGCAGGAGCGTCTGGAGCACTTGAGTCGGTCTTTGCACCGTCTGGTAGCGCAGTTGCTTGCATTGCCGTTGCCCCGCGAGGTTCGCCAGCCGTTGAAGCGTTTTGCCCGGCAGCTCGACGAGCGGGCCGCGCGACCGATCGAGTTACCAGCTCTACTGGGCGAGTTGGGTGACTTCCAGGATCGAGCGCTGACCTTGCAGCTAGCCGAGACCAGGGGCTCGATGGGGCTGCTCGGCAGATTGTTCGGCCCGCGGACACGAGGTGCGGAACAACTCTCGGATGCCGGCGCTGTGGCGTATTCGGAGGTGATCGAAGCCGATCGAACGGACCTGCCGGAGCCCGACGAGGCAGCGTTAACTTCGCGAGTCGAGCCGTTGGCCGAGGGTGATTGCCTGCCCCCAATAGAGGCGGACCGTGATGACCTGAAGGAAGCACTCAGTCTGGAAGCGGCTAGCGCGTCCGTGGTTGTCGCTGCTCCGGCGGCAGACGATCATGACCTCCCTGCGTCACCCGAGCATGCCTACAGCGCCATCGCCGAGCGGGTGGAGTCCGCGTTGTATAACCTGCTCGATGGTCTGCAGTTGCCAGAGCATCATCAGTCGCAGTCGATCGCCCTTCGAGGGCGGATCCAACAAGGGCTGAATTGGTATGAATTGGTGCCGCTTCTGGACGATCTGGCGCAACTGATAATCGCGGTCGCTGACCAAGGGCAACGCGAGTTTGAAAGTTATCTGAAGCAGCTCAATGAGCGCTTGGCGATCATGCAGGACAACCTGCGCTCCGCCCATGAAGGCCACGCGCATAGCAGAGAAACCGCACAAGCGCTGGATGAGCAGCTTCGTCACCAGGTGGATGGCTTACAGAGCAGCATGCTCAACGCCAAGGATCTCCCAACGCTGAAGCACGCCGTTCAGACCCGAATTGATCGTTTGCTCGAGACTGTCGATACCTATGAGCAACAGCGCGGCGAGCATGAGCAGACTGTTGGTGAAAGGCTTAATGTTCTAGTTGAGCGGGTTGCGAGTCTTGAATTGGCTGCTAGCACGATGCGAGATCGTCTCGAAGAACAGCGGCAAATCGCCTTGCGTGACCCGCTGACCGAACTTCCCAATCGCGCTGCATGGGATGAACGCCTGGAGTTGGAAGTGGCGCGTCAGCAACGCTACGGCGGCCAGCTGCTGCTGGCCGTGCTGGACGTCGACCATTTCAAGCGCATCAATGACAGTTTTGGCCATCTCGCCGGCGACCGCGTGCTCAAGATCGTTGCAGGTGAGCTGCGCAAACGGCTGCGCAAGACCGATTTCATTGCCCGTTTCGGTGGAGAAGAGTTTGCGCTACTGCTGCCTGAAACACCGGCAGAGGCGGGCCTGAATTTGCTTGAAAGCCTGCGTACGGGCATTCAGAACTGCCCGTTCCACTTCAAGGGTGAGCGCATTCAAGTGACGCTATCGGGCGGGTACACAAGTTTCGCCGAGGCCGATCAGCCCGAGCAGGTATTCGAGCGCGCCGACCGCGCGCTCTATCGGGCCAAGGATGCCGGGCGCAACCGTATCGAAGCGGGCTGACCAGTCGCTCTGGGAGCAATTCGGGCGCCTCGGTATAATCCCTTCTCCTTATTCCAGCACCAACTCTCGTGGTGCTGACCGCGTACCGTTGGTACTGCACTTTCCAGCTGCCGATGTCTGCGTCATTTCGCTGTTGATCAGAGGTACCGATGAAAGCCTTGATTCTCACTGCGTTTGCCTTGCTGCTCGCAGGCTGCGCCAGTGGCCCGCGTATCGATACCAGCCATACGTCCGTTGGCCAGGACAGCAGGGTGCAATTCATCGTCCTGCATTACACATCAACCGATCTTCAGCACTCGCTCGATATCCTCAAGGGTGACGGCGTCAGCAGTCATTACCTGATCGCCGAGGCGCCAGCGACTATTTACCAGTTGGTGGACGAGAATCGCCGCGCCTGGCATGCCGGCGACAGCCAATGGAATGGCCGCACCTGGCTCAACTCCAGTTCCATCGGCATCGAGCTGGTCAATCGCGGTTATATCGAAGGCGAGAGCGGGCGGCTTTGGTATCCCTATTCCGAGCAACAGATCGACGCGCTGATCGTGCTGCTCAAGGACATGATGCAGCGCCATGGCCTGAAGCCGGGCGCTATCGTCGGCCACAGCGATATCGCCCCGCAGCGCAAGGTCGATCCCGGCCCGCTGTTTCCCTGGAAGCGCCTGGCCGATGCCGGATTGGTGCCTTGGCCGGACGCCGCCGCAGTCGCACGCCAGCGCAGTCTGTTCGCCATGCAATTGCCGGATGTGGCCTGGTTCCAAGCGCAACTCGCCAGGCAGGGTTACAAGGTTCCTGAGCACGGCCATCTCGATCTTGAAACGCGCAACGTGATCGCGGCCTTTCAGATGAAGTATCGCCCGACACGCTTTGACGGCGAACCGGATGCCGAAACCGCCGCGATCCTCGCTGCGCTAGGATCTCAGCGTTGAGCTGCACTCAGGCTCGGGGCGTACAGCCGATCAAACGCGAGTCAGCCAGCGCAGCGGTACGATGGATGGCGGCGGCTTGGTATTCCTCATCCGCCAGCATCGCCAGGAAGGCTTCCGGCGACGGATATCGCACCAGCAGCATTTCGTCCCAGCGCTCTTGGTCTGGAGCTATCAACGCGAACTGAGCTCTGGCGGCTACCTGTACCTCACCCCCGGCCGCTCGCACCTTGCGTAGCGCGGTGCGGCTGTAGCGTGCATAGGCCTCTGTGCCGCTGCATGGTGCTTGTTCGCTGTCGATGGGATAGGCCGCCTTGTGATTGAAGCGCAGCAGATTGAGCATGAGGATCGGCTCGCCGGGCGGCATCTGCTCGGCAAAGCGCTTCAGTTGTTCGACGCTGGGATTGACACTGGGCATGGCGCGGCTCCTGATTATTCTTCTAGTCCCTAGCTCAGATCGGCAGGGCGATGTAGAAGATGGTGCCGTGACCGATTCGCGAATGCACGCCGATACGACCACCATGCAGTTGGGCAATTTCTTTGCATAAGGCCAGCCCCAGTCCGGCACCACCGCGGCGGCGACCGATCTGCACGAACGGCTCGAAGATTCTCGCCTGCTGGCTGTAGGGAATTCCTTCGCCATTGTCTTCAACGCTGAGGATCACCCGCTCGCCGTGGTGCCGCGCCAGCAGGCGGATCTCGCCACCCTCGGGGGTGTGCCGCAACGCATTGCTGAGAAGATTGTCGAGCACTCGCTCCATCTGTTGCCGGTCCAGTAGCAGGTTAGGCAGCGGCTCCTGCAGTTCCAGTTCGATATCAATATCGCTCTGCGCGGCGACGGCCTGGAAGCGCTGGCGCGCTTGCTCGAGCAGCTCGCTCGGGTCGCATGGCTCGCGCTCGAGCTTCTGTTGGCCGCTCTGGTAACGCGAGAAATTCAGCAGATCGTTGATCAGCGTGACCAGACGCTGCATCTCCTCATGCACGGTGCTGAACAGGTCGGCCTCGCGGCTACTGTCCGGATAGTGCGTCCGCTCGCGCAGCAGGCTGAATGCCATCTGCATGCCGGTAACCGGAGTACGCAGCTCGTGCGAAGCGCGCAGGACGAACTCGTTGCGTACGCGCTCGAAGGTGCGCTGGTCGGTGACATCGTGGAGGACCATTACCGCGCCGCTGATGCGTCCGTCGTGATGATTCACTGGACTCAAGCGCCACGACAACAGCCTGCGCTCGCCGTCCGCTTCGATCACCAGATCCTCCGGCGGGCCGGATAACGGCTTGTCATCCAGCACCTGTTGTGCGGCCTCGTCCAGTTCCGGATAACCGAGGGCCTGACCGAGTGTCGAACCTAGGTGCTCGTTTTCCCACGCCAGCTGCCGTTGTGCGACCGGATTGGCATGCTCCAGCCGGCCCTGGCGATCGACGATCAGCAGGCCGTCATCGATGCTGTCCAGCAAGGCCTGCAGGCGCTGTTGGCCATTGACCAGCGCCTCGACATTGGTTTGCTTGAATTGGTGCAGGGCCTGCGCCATCAGACCGAAGCGGCGGATCAGCGAGGACAGTTCGGCAATGGGCGAGGAGGGCAGGTCGATGCTGAAATCGCCGCGACCGATCTGGTCGGCCACACCGGACAGCTGTTCGATCGGATCGCCAAAGCGGCGGGCGAAGCTGTGCGCAGTGATGAAGCCGATCAGCAGTACCGCAATCCCGGTCAGACCGAGCAGTCCAGCCAGCAGCTGCGCCCGTTCACGGCTGCGAATCTCGGTGTCGCGAATCTGGGCGTATGCACTGTGCTGCATCTCGACCATCAGCTCACGTACGCGATTGAAGGACTGGCTCAGGGCATTGTCTTCCAGCAGCGTCCAGTTCAGGCTCGCGGGCGTCTCCAGTTCGTTGATGAAGCTGGCGTATGCCTCTCCGATCGCCCGGTACGCCTGTTGGTCGGTCGCCTCCGTTGCCTGGGACAACCCGCGTGACAATGCCGTCTGGAACACCTCGCGCGATTCTGCGAACGCGGCGCCGTCACGCTCCTCGCGCACCAACAGCAGCAGATGATTGCTCAGGGCCTGGCGCAGTTGCTGGTTGACCTCGATTACGCCGAAGTTGTCGCGGATGAGCTTTTCCTGGCTCTGGGCCATCTGCACCACGCTGACCAATGCCAGCACCAGCCCTAGCAGTGCCACGGTCATCAATGCCGAGAAGCCCAGGAAGAGACGGGTTCTCAGCTTCATCTGGATTTTCATAAGCCGTATTGCTTGCGCTTTCGGTAGAGCGTTGAAGCGTCGATGCCGAGGATCCGGGCGGCCTGTTCGAGGGTGTCGCTGGTGCTCAACACGCCGGAGATATGCGCTTTCTCCAGATCTTCGAGGCTGAGCGGCTCACCGATGCGTGGTGCGTTGTTGACGCTCTGATCGGCCAGCCCGAGATGGCTGACTTCGATCATCTCCTGCGGGCAGATGATGCTGGCGCGCTCGACCACGTTGCGCAATTCGCGCACGTTTCCAGGCCAGCGGTAGGTTCGCAGTGCCGCGATGGCACTGTCGCTGAAACCACGCGCTGGGCGACCGTAGTTCTTGACGAAGAACGCGAGGAAGCGCTCGGCCAGCGCAACAACGTCTTCCGGACGCTCGCGCATCGGCGGCAGGTTTAAGGTGATGACATTTAGGCGATAGAGCAGGTCCTCGCGGAAGCGCCCTTCACGCACCATTTCTTCAAGATTCAAGTTAGTCGCGGCGAGGATGCGCACATCGGCACGCCGCGTGACCGGATCACCGACGCGTTCGTATTCCTTGTCCTGAATGAATCTGAGCAGCTTGGGTTGCAGGGCCAGAGGAAAGTCGCCGATTTCGTCGAGGAACAGCGTGCCGCCGTCAGCCTGGTTGACGCGCCCGAGAGTGCTTTCAGTCGCGCCGGTGAAGGCGCCGCGGTTGTGCCCGAACAGCTCGCTTTCCATCAGGTCCGCCGACAGCGATGGACAGTTGATGGTGATGAAGGCTTTCTTCGCGCGACGGCTCCAATTGTGGATCGCCCGCGCCAGTTCGCCCTTGCCGGTACCGGATTCGCCGAGAATCAGGATGTTCGCATCGGTGTCGGCCACCTGTCGGCCGGTCTCCAGGACGCTCATCATCGCCGGGCTATAAGATCCCAGCGCGTCACTGCGCTTCTGCACCTCGCCTTCCAGCGCTTCCAGCCGCGCCGCCATCTGGCGGACCTCCAACTGTTTGGCGGCAGACAGGCGCAATTGCTCCGGGCTGCACGGCTTGACCAGATAGTCCGCGGCGCCGGCCTGCATGGCGTCTACCGCGGTATCCACGGCCGAATGCGCGGTGACGATCACGACGCGCATCCAGGGCGCGAGTACACGCATCTGCTGAAGGACGTCTAGGCCGTTGTCTTCACCAAGGCGCAGGTCGAGGAAGCACAGGTCGAACACCTGACGTTGCAGAATCGCTTCGGCCTGCGAGGCGCTGGCGGCCGTGACCACCGTGTAGCCCCGATCCTCAAGGCAGTAGCGGAAAGTACGCAGGATCGCGGCTTCGTCATCTACCAGGAGAATGCGCCCACCGGTGTCGGTCGTTTGGTCCATGGATGCTCCAGTCAGGCAAAGCGGTCTTTGTCTGGCGAATCGGGTGGATAGTCGTGTCTTGTCGAGTGCTCGGCTCGCCGAGCCTATGTTGGCGCCTGCTTTAGTCTACGAAAAGGCTTGCAAGTTGCACGGTGTCATTGGGCCTTTCCTGCACCCTGCAATCAATCATCAAGCGGAACGCTTGCGCAAGTGTTTGATTATGAAGGCAGCGGAGCTTTGCGTTCGTCTGGCACGCAGCTTGCGGCCAAACCTTCGGAACGCGCTCGACCGGCTTCGGTTCGCGCATCGTAGCAGTCATCCCGGAGGCCATATGAACCAGAACATGAGTCAGCTCAACGAGCTTATCGAGATCACCCGCGACGGCCAGCATTTCTACCAACACGCGCTTGAGGTCGTAAAAGACGTCGAGTTGCAGCATCTGTTCCGCGACCTCGCGCAGGCCAAGACCCACATCATCCAGGCGCTGTCGGTGAAAGTCGCTGCCAACCAGGAGCAACCGGCCCAGGGCGGCACCACCGCCGGCAAATTACGCGAGATGTATGCCGACACCAAGGCGCGCTTGGGTGATGCCGATGCCGTATACATCGATCAGCTGGACCAGACGGAGGAGCGCATTCTCGCTGCGTTCGAGGATGCGTGTAAAACCGCCGAACCGGACGTCAGGGCGTTGCTGGCCATCGAGCTGCCGAAAATACGTGCCTGTCACGAGAAGATTCACCGGCTCAACCACGGCTCGGCCCATTGAGCGTGAGGTCGGGATTAGTCCGTCGTGCAAATCGCACGGTGATCGAAGCAGGCATCGTGCAATATAAGTTGACGATCGGTCTAATAGGTAATTTAAGTCATTGAGATTAAAGGAGAAATTAGATTTTTTAAGGCTGGCATGACGTCTGCAGTGTAGTAAGCAAGACAGAGGGTAAGACAGACATGCCCCGCATGCTTAGAAGGAGTTTGAGGATGAATCGTCAGGCGCGTTTCTCACTGGTTGGCAAAGGTTTTCTGACCGCAGCTGTAGTTACTCTCATCGTTGGTGCCGAGCGTCCGATGTCGCAACCGCTCAGCCAGGCACAGCATGAGTCAGCGGAACGAATCCGGATGTATGACGCTCAACCAGTAGGGATCGTGCAAACCGGCCCTGCACCGAAGACGATTGATTACATGCAGGTGCGGTCGGAGCAACGCTGGGTTTTTTAGTGGTAATCCGCGAGCTGATCATTGCTGATATCGGTCCCGCAAAAGATGTCTTGAACCGAAGAGAGGTAACACCATGCTGAGCTGGGCTATTACATTTCTGATCATCGCCATCATCGCCGCAGTACTGGGCTTCGGTGGTATCGCTGGCACTGCAACGGGTATCGCCAAGATCCTGTTCGTGGTTTTCCTGGTGCTGTTCGTCGCTTCGCTGATCTTCGGCCGGGGCCGCGGTCCGCGTGTCTGATGCAGTGATGCCGCCCGCGAGGGCGGCTGCAACGCCAACGGATGTAGTAAAGGCGGGATGCCAGAATTCAGTGCCTTCGCACGACGGTTGCGCGGGCCTACAAAGACTGAGGTGATTCGCCCAGCGAGCACCAGTCAGCCCGTGTAGCGGGGAAGCCAAGGGGTCGGGACGCTCTGTTCGACGGAGTGACCTAAGGGTACATGGAGTGCCCTCGTCAGGGACCAGGCTCAGCAAAAGGCAACCGAAGGTGGAGTCACCACCTTCGGCTTGCGATTTCCTCATTCTTCACTTCTTCAGCGCTCGTGCAACGGTCCTTCGCTGCGCAGCGATGCTCCTGGCCTCCTGGCCACACCTCCCGTCCTCATTCCGCCGAACGTCTCGGACGCGCGCATGGCCGATCATCAGCCGCACCGCTATCATCGCGTGCAGTCAAAATCGGGAGACTCACATGCTCAACGGCCTCTGGCTGGGCTTTTTTCTGATCGCCACCGTTGCTGCATTGGGGCGTTGGCTGGTGGGCGGAGATCCGGCGGTGTTTGCCGCCTTGGTCGAGAGCCTGTTTGCGATGGCCAAGCTGAGCGTGGAGGTGATGATCCTGCTGTTCGGCACGCTGACGCTGTGGCTGGGCTTTCTGCGTATCGCCGAAAAGGCTGGACTGGTCGAGCTGCTGGGTCGCGCCCTCGGCCCCTTGTTCGCCCGGCTGATGCCCGAAGTGCCGCGTGGGCACCCGGCGTTGGGGTTGATCACGCTGAACTTCGCCGCCAACGGCCTGGGCCTGGACAACGCCGCCACGCCCATCGGTCTGAAGGCCATGCGTTCATTGCAGGAACTCAACCCATCAAGTACCACGGCGAGCAATGCACAAATTCTGTTCCTGGTGCTCAATGCCTCGTCGCTGACGCTGTTGCCGGTGTCGATCTTCATGTACCGCGTGCAGCAGGGCGCTGAGGACCCGACCCTGGTGTTTCTGCCGATCCTGCTTGCCACCAGCGCCTCGACTCTGGCCGGACTGCTGTCGGTGGCGCTGATGCAGCGCCTGCGCCTATGGGACCCGGTGGTGCTGGCCTATCTGATTCCCGGTGCGCTACTGCTGGGTGCCTTCATGGCCCTGCTGGCCAGCCTGTCGTCGGTGGCGTTGGCCGAGCTGTCGTCGCTGCTGGGCAACCTGACGCTGTTCGGCCTGATCATCCTCTTTCTGGTGGTCGGTGCGTTGCGCAAGGTGCCGGTGTACGAAAGCTTCGTTGAAGGCGCCCAGGAAGGCTTCGAAGTGGCCAAGAGCTTGCTGCCCTATCTGGTTGCCATGCTGGTGGCGGTTGGCGCCTTGCGCGCCTCGGGCGCTCTGGAGTTCGGGCTCGATGGCATCCGCTGGCTGATCGAGGTGCTGGGTTGGGATACCCGCTTCGTCGACGCGCTGCCCACGGCGCTGGTCAAGCCCTTCTCCGGCAGCGCGGCGCGGGCGATGCTGATCGAAACCATGCAAAACCACGGCGTCGACAGCTTCCCGGCACTGGTTGCGGCCACCATGCAGGGCAGTACCGAGACGACCTTTTATGTGCTTGCCGTGTATTTTGGCGCGGTCGGCATCCAGCGCGCACGCCACGCAGTGGGCTGTGCGCTACTGGCGGATTTTGCCGGTGTGGTGGCGGCGATTCTGGTTTGTTACTGGTTCTTTGGGTGATACGTCGCTTTGATTGCAAGGGAGTGACGTGGGGCGGTGACTCTCCGTGTAGCTTGACGGCTAAGCGGGGCGGTGGGGGTTTATACCGGGCTGGCAAGTTTGCTGTTGATGGGGCTGAAACGTCGGCGTTAAAAACCGCTTGCCGGGTGTGCTGACACTTCAGGTTTCGCCCTGCTGGGCGACTCACTTTTTTCAAACGCCGGACGGCCGGCCCCAAAAAAGTAAGCAAAAACGCTTGCCGCTGCATCCGGACTAGGCGTCCCCGGTTCGCTGCGCTCGACTTCCCTCATTCCACCGCTGCTCCGAGGGTCGCCGCGCAAGGCCATCCATGGCTCTTCACGGCTCTCGCGGCATCCATGCCGCTCGCCCCTCTACGCAGCGATTCCATTCGGCCTTCTGATGGGGCGTTTTGGCGTCGCCTGTTAGGCCGTGCATGGGAACAAGCAAAGCGCTTTTGCTTCTATCGCTGCTTGAAAATTTTCAGACGACTCGGTCTTGAATCCCCTTCAGAAGGCCGAACGCAGGCGTTGCGCAGGGGGTCGCGAGGCAGGATGCCGAGCGAGGAGTGATGGGCCATGGATGGCCCTTCGTGAGGGGACGCCTAGTTCGACCCCCGGAGCGGCGCCGGAGTGAGGGAAGTTTTGCGAAGCAAAACCCGGATGTTGGGGTGGCCTTCTTTTTGGTTACTTTTTCTTGGCCAAACAAGAAAAAGTGACTCGCCCAGCAGGGCGAAACCATGCCATCAAGCGACTCGATAATGGCGTTGAATCAACTTTCAGCCAACAGCAACACCCGAAATCGCCAGTCCAGTAGCAACGCCAACCGTCTTATATACAAGGACGTCCAAAAGACCCGCCTTGCAGCCGATCAGGGCGCGACCCGTTGCCAGAGCCGAAACAGCGGCTCGGCAAGAAACATCACCAGAAACAACCTCAGCACCTGCAGCGCCGTTACCAGCGCGACCGACAATTGCAGCGCCTCGGCCGTCAGGCATAGTTCGGTGATGCCGCCGGGCATCATCCCCAGCATCAATGACGTCTGGTTCAGCGTCGCTGCCCAACCCAGCGCTTCGGCCAGGCCGGCTGCGGCGAGCATCGCCAGTAGCGTGAACAGCAGGATCCGCAGCATGAAGCGGGGAGCGCTGCGAAAGAATGGGCGATCGAAGTGGCAACCCAACGAGCAGCCGATCAGCCATTGGCCGAACTGACCGATCCCTTCAGGCATACCCAAATGAAGGTCGAACAATGCACTGGCGGCAGCGCAGACCGTCAACGGACCGAGCATCCAGGGGTTGGGCTGATTGAACCTCTTCCACACCAGCGCGAGCAGCGCACCGGCAGGCAACAGTATCGCCAGCCATGCCCAGGAAACAGGTGCCGGCGGCGGGGCATCCACCGGCGGCAAACTCCAGGTAAAGAGCGCGGGAATGATCAGCACCACCAACAGCAGGCGCAGGCTGTGAGCGGCTGCGACCATGGCCGGCTGCGCAGCGTGCCGCCCAGCCAGATTGACCATCTCGCTGGCGCCGCCCGGCATGCTGGAAAAAAATGCGGTAGCGCGGTCCAAACCGCTGCGCAGAAGAATGAATATGCCGATCAGACTTAGCGTCAGGGTACCCAGCGCCCCGGCAAGAATGACGCCGAAGTGCTCGAGCACCTGCTGCAGGACTTCGCTGGTGAAATGCAGACCGATTGCGCTGGCAATCAACCATTGCCCGATCTGACGGCCGCGCGGAACCTCCTTTACCAGCCAGCCGCTGCAGCGCACCGCAATGACCGCCAGTAGCGAACCGACCATCCAGGGCAGTGGCCAGTTCGCCAGGCTAGCCAGCCAGCCGCCGAGGGCGCCAACCAGAGGCGTCGCCCACCATCCCGGTAGCCGGTGCTGCATTTCAGGCCTGCGCCTCGCTCAGCTTGACGCGGCGACGCTGGCGCCACCAGCGCAGGCCTGGCATGGCCAGCATCAACGCAGCCATCGCCCACAAGACGAGGGTAATGGGGCTGCCCCAGAGAATGCCCAGATCTCCTGCCGAAATTGACAGCGCGCGGCGCAGGTTGTCTTCCATCATCTCGCCGAGCACGAAGCCGAGAATCAGCGCCGACAACGGGAACTCCAACTTACGCAGCAGGTAGCCGAACACCCCGAGGCCGACCATCAGTACCAGGTCGAACGTCGTGCTGTGCACCGAATAGACGCCGACCATGCTGATGGCGGTGATTGCCGGCACCAGCACCCAGTTGGGCACGCTGAGCATCCTGGAGAACAGCCCGACCAGCGGAATGTTCATGACCAGTAGGATCACGTTGCCGATGAACAGCGAGGCGATCAATCCCCAGACGACATCGGGCTGCTGTTCGAACAGCAGCGGGCCGGGCGTGATGTTGTACAGCGTCAACGCGCCGATCATCACCGCGGTGGTGCCCGAACCAGGCACGCCCAGGGTCAGCATCGGGATCAGCGAGCCGCAGGCGGAGGCGTTGTTGGCGGCTTCCGGAGCGGCCAGACCGCGCAGGTCGCCCTCACCGAACTTCCCGCTGTCTCCGGCCATGCGCTTTTCGCTCATGTAGGTCATGGCACTGGCGATGGTGGCACCGGCGCCGGGCAGGGTGCCGATGACGAACCCGGCCAGGGCGCTGCGCACCATGGTCCAGAATGTCAGGCAGAACTCCTTGAAGTTGAACAGCAGGCGTCCGCTGGCCTTGACCGCCTTCTGCCCGCTGTGGGTCTTTTCCAGCATCAGCAGCACTTCGCTGACGCTGAAGAAACCGATCACCACGATGACGAATTGGATGCCATCCGACAGGCTGACGCTACCGAAGGTGAAGCGATAGACGCCAGTGGTCGAGTCCACGCCAACCGTGGCCAGGCCCAGGCCGATCAGCGCTGCCATCAGCGTCTTCACCGGCTTGTCGCCGACCATGCCACCGAGACAGGCAATGGCGAAAATCATCAGCACGAAATATTCCGCCGGGCCGAAGGCCACCGCCCACTTGGCCAGCAGCGGGGCGAACAGCACTACCCCGCAGGTGGCGATGATGCTGCCGATGAACGAGCTGACCGCGGACAGCGACAAGGCGATACCGGCCTTGCCCTGACGTGCCAGCGGATAGCCGTCGAGCGTGGTCATCACCGCGGCGGCATCGCCGGGGACGTTGAGCAGGATCGCCGAAATACGTCCGCCGTATTCGCACCCCAGATACACCGCGGCCAGCAGGATCAGCGCGGTTTCCGGCGGCAGGCCCAGGGCAAAGGCCAGGGGCAGCAGCAAGGCCACGCCGTTGATCGGACCCAGCCCCGGCAGCAGACCGACGACGGTGCCGACGAAGGCGCCGAACAGCGCCACCAGCAGGTTGGTCGGTCGCGTGGCGACATCGAAGCCCTGCATCAAGAAGTTCAAGGTTTCCATTTTCAGCTCTCCAGCAAGCGCAGCACGCCCAGCGGCAGCGGCACATCAAGCAACAGGTCGACCAGGCCATAGAGCAGCACGCCCATCAGCACGCCACTGATCAGGCAGGGCCACAGGCGTCCGTTGAACAGCAGGCCCAGGGCGAAGGTGGCCAGTGCCGTGGTGATGACGAAGCCGAGCGCCTCGAACAGCAACGCGTATCCCAGCAGGGCCAGCACGCAAAACAGGGCTCGCCGGGCCATCGTCCAGTCGAACGGCGGCGTCGGTTCCCCGTGCGGTTTGCAGAGCAGCCAGAGCGCGCCGCAGCCCATCAGAGACAGCAGCAGTAGCGGGTAGGCGCGCGGGCCGACCGGGTCGTAGGCGAAAGGCGCCTCGAAACTCCAGGCGAGCAGCGCAAGACCGGCGCAGGCAAGCAGCCAGGCCGCGGCAAAGACACGAACGTACATGGTGAGTTACCTCAGGAGGAGCGGCAGCGGGTCCTCTCCGGAACCAGCGCCCGCAGGGTGTTACTTGACCAGGCCGAACTCGGCGGCGAGTGCCTTGTAATCAGTGACCTGCTTGTTGACCAGGGCGGTGAGCTCATCCCCGGTCATCGACAGCGGGAACAGGTCACGTTGCTCGCGCAGCTTGGCGAACCCTTCGGTGGCGAGCAGGCTGTCGAACTGCGTCTTCCACCAGTTGAAGTCCTCGTCGCTGACTTCCGGGCCCATGTAGAAGCCGCGGATCACCGGCCAGCTGATGTCGTAGCCCTGTTCCTTGGCGGTCGGAATGTCCGACATCTTGCCTGGCAGACGATCGTCGGATAGCACCGCGAGGATGCGGATCTTGCCGGCTTCGAGCTGTGGCGCGACCTCGGCCAAACCGCTGCTGGTGATCTGGACATGACCACCGAGCATGGCGGTGAGGGTTTCGCCGCCGCCTTCGAACGCGACATAGCGCAGTTGCTTCGGATCGACGCCGGCGGCGCGGGCGATCAGCGCGGTCTGCATCCAGTCCTGCCCACCAATGGTGGCGCCAGCACCGAAGACCACACTGCTGGGGTCTTTCTTGACCGCGGCGATCAGGTCGTCGAGGTTCTGGTAAGGCGCGTCCGCCCGTACCGAAATGGCGCCGTAGTCGGTGCCGATGCCGGCCAGCCAGCGCACGTTGGTTTCGTCATAGCGACCGAACTTGCCTTGTGCCAGGTTCAGCAACGAGCCGCTGGAGAATGCCGTGATGGTCGCCGGATCGTCGGCGCGCTGGGCGATCACCGCGTTGTAGGCCACTGCGCCGACACCGCCGGGCATGTAGGTGAC
>Ga0163223_100252_pt1 | contig 18209 bp, 15 predicted proteins | sample MSEWel2016_02_17_2_FD_113147 | JGI IMG/M metagenome (GOLD analysis project Ga0163223, IMG submission 113147) | Subsurface microbial communities from deep shales in West Virginia, USA - MSEEL Well Study Marcellus 5H_2016_02_17 ...
AAGCAGGCATTGCCATGGTGTTCACCGGCATGCGTCATTTCAGGCACTAACTGACGGTCGCACTCGGATTGGCACCTGCTGGTTGCCCGGCTCTTTCCCAATGCTCATTTGCCAGAAGGCAACCGCTTGGTGAAGAGCCGGGCGCATTGCATCTACCGACCCGATTACGACCTCGAGATCCGTAGGTTGGGAGGAGCGAAGCGATACCCAACGATCCGGCATCGTCCGGACCCATCAGGAGAATTTCATGAACGTACTGATCATCGGCAGCGGCGGCCGCGAGCATGCGCTGGCCTGGAAGGTCGCGCAGGATCCGCGCGTTGCGAAGGTTTTCGTCGCGCCAGGCAATGCCGGTACGGCGACCGAGGCCAAGTGCCAGAACGTCGCCATCGACGTGCTGGCCATCGAGCAACTGGCGGACTTCGCCGAGCAGAACGTGCAACTGACCATCGTCGGTCCGGAAGCGCCGCTGGTCAAAGGCGTGGTCGATCTGTTCCGTTCGCGTGGTCTGGACTGCTTCGGCCCTACCGCCGCCGCCGCACAGCTGGAAGGCTCGAAGGCCTTCACCAAAGACTTCCTCGCTCGTCACCAGATTCCTACCGCCGACTATCAGAACTTCACCGAGGTGGAGCCGGCGCTGGCTTATCTGCACGAGAAAGGCGCCCCCATCGTGATCAAGGCCGACGGCCTGGCCGCCGGCAAGGGCGTGATCGTCGCCATGACCCTGGCCGAAGCTGAAGAAGCCGTACGCGACATGCTCTCGGGCAACGCCTTCGGTGATGCCGGCGCACGCGTCGTGATCGAGGAATTTCTCGATGGCGAAGAGGCCAGCTTCATCGTCATGGTCGATGGCGAGAACGTCCTGCCGATGGCCACCAGCCAGGATCACAAGCGCGTCGGTGACGGGGACAGCGGGCCGAATACCGGCGGCATGGGCGCCTACTCGCCCGCTCCGGTGGTCACTGCTGAGGTTCATCAGCGTGTCATGGACGAGGTCATCTGGCCGACCGTCAAGGGCATGGCCGCCGAAGGCAACGTCTACACCGGCTTTCTCTATGCCGGCCTGATGATCGACAAGGCCGGCGCACCGAAGGTCATCGAGTTCAATTGCCGCTTCGGCGATCCGGAAACCCAGCCCATAATGCTGCGCCTGCAATCGAGCCTGGTGCTCCTGGTCGAGGCCGCACTGGCGAAGGCGCTGAATAAGATCGAGGCACAATGGGATCCTCGCCCGAGTCTGGGCGTCGTTCTCGCGGCTGGAGGCTACCCCGGCGATTACAGCAAGGGCGCGACGATTCGCGGCCTGGAGGCTGCAGCGCAACTGGAAGGCAAGATCTTCCATGCCGGCACGACGCTGGCGGACGGAGCGATCACCACCTCAGGTGGACGCGTGCTCTGCGCAACGGCCATGGGCGAAACGGTCTCGGCAGCCCAGCAGAACGCCTACGCGCTGGCTGCACGCGTCGAATGGGACGGCCACTTCTACCGCCATGACATCGGCTACCGTGCAATTGCGCGCGAACAGGGCAAAAGCTGAGCGAGAAACTCGCTGGAATGTGCGCAACGGCAGAGCTTATCTTCCGTTGCACGCATTACAGGGGCACATGGCGATGGCTATAATCTGCCGTCAGACAGATGAAGGGACTTCAATCGTGCGTCGACTCAGAGTCGCCATTGCTTTTGCCTTCAGTCTATTGCTGGCTGCGCTGTCGTCATTCGACGCGGTAGCCGAGCCACTCTCTCCCGACCCCGCTGCCGCCACGCAACAAACGGAACCCAACTGGCGATTGCTCGTCGACCAGTCAGGCCTGCTTACGCTCGACGAGGTTCTGGATCAGCGTAGTCTGTTCCAGCGAATCGACACCCGCTCCTATGCTGCTCCGGCAAGCGACAGCGCCGTTTGGCTACAGGTGAGCCTCCCCCCCTTCACTCAGCCGAACTGGCTGTGGGTATTCGCCCCTCGCGTGCAATATCTCGATTTCTACCTGCTACGCGATGGGCAGCTCGAGCAACATATTGAAACCGGCGAGCTGAGACCGCTGGATTCGCGCCCTCTGCCGACGCGCGCTTACCTGTTCTCGCTGCCCAACGACGATGCGCCTCGCGAGGCCTACGTTCGGTTGCAGTCGTCGCACCCGATCATGACTTGGTTCTATACGATCGACGAAGCTGGGCTGGTCGAGCAGGCCCGCCCGGCGTACCTGTTCGGTGCGTTGTTCGGTGCCCTGGCGCTGCTGATGGTCTACAACCTGCTGCGCTTCGCCTACACGCTCAGTTACAGCCATGTATGGCTGGCTTTGCTACACGGCGCGCTGCTGATCTGCGCCATGGCGAACCTCGGATTGCTGGCGGTATGGATACCGAACCTGATCTATAGCCAGCCATTGATTGCCGATATGGCGGCGCTGCTCACCTGCCTGTCCTTGCTTGCCTACACCTTTGGTTTCTTCCAGCACCGCACGCGACCCTGGGTGACGTGGTTGCTGGCGACGCTAGCAGGCGTTGTCATCGCTTTGGCAACCATCATATTGCTCACCGGCGAATTGTGGTTCAGCTGGCTGATCTACGTCTCGGTATTGGTCACTGCGCTCAGCGTTACCGCGGTGGCGATCCATCATTGGCGGCAGCGCTATGAGCCCGCCAGACTAGTGGTCGCCGGCATGCTGTTGTTCGATGGCGGCTTTTTATTCGTTCTGCCCATTCTGCTGGGCTTCGACCAGCTCGATCCCAACTGGCTGACCGGCATCATGTTCAGCGTCGCGACATGCTCAGGGCTGATCCTCAGCTTCGCATTGCTGGAGCGACAACGGCAGATCCAAGCCAACAGTCGCAATCAACACACTGCTGAGGCGGTCACCAGCGCTGAGCTACGGACCAAGGCAGACTTTCTGGCCAAGATCAGCCACGAAATTCGCACCCCCATGAACGGGGTGCTGGGTATGAGCGAGTTGTTGCTGGACACTTCCCTGTCGGCCAAACAGCGCGATTACGTACAGACGATTCACAGCTCCGGCAACGAACTGCTCAACCTGATCAACGAGATCCTAGATATTTCCAAGCTGGAGTCCGGACAAATCGAACTGGACGATGTTCAGTTCGACCTCAACGCCCTGATCGAGGACTGTCTGAGTATCTTCCGGGCCAAGGCCGAGCAGCAGAAGGTCGAGTTGATCAGCTTTGTTCAGCCGCAGATTCCACATGTCGTCGCAGGCGACCCTACCCGTCTGCGCCAAGCCTTGCTGAACCTGCTCGAAAATGCCTTCAAGCAGACGGAAGAAGGCGAAGTCCTGCTGATCGCGGCGGTGGACGAGCACGAAGCGCCTCCGCGTCTGCGCATCACCGTGCAAGACAGCGGGCGACCCTTGGAAGCGCAGGAACGCGATGCGTTGCTCAATGCTGCCCTGGATAGCCGTGACTTCCTCGCCGCAACCCGCCACGGCGGCCGACTCGGTCTGATCATCGCCAGACAACTCGTTCACTTGATGGACGGTGAGTTCGGCATCCAGACCGGCGGCATCTCGGGCAACACGTTATGGATAAGCCTGCCGTTGGGTGCTGAGCTTACCGAACAACCCGCCAGCGATCTCGACAGCCAATTGAAAGGGGCACGCCTGCTGGTGGTCGATGACAACGACACCTGTCGGAAGGTAATCAGCCAGCAGTGCAGCAGCTGGGGCCTGCATGTCAGTGCCGTGGCCTCTGGCAAGGAGGCGCTTGCCTTGCTCCGCACCAAAGCGCACCTGCACGAATACTTCGATGTCGTCCTGCTCGATCAGGACATGCCCGGCATGACGGGTATGCAGCTGGCCAGCAAGATCAAGGAAGACTTCAGCATCAACCACGACATTCTGCTGATCATGCTGACCGGTATGAGCAGCGCGCCGAGCAAGATCATTGCGCGCAACGCCGGAATCAAGCGCATCCTGGCCAAACCCGTTGCCGGCTACACCCTGAAAACCACCCTCGCCGATGAGATCTCTCGCCGCACCACTACCGTAGCCTCCACCGCCATTCAATCCAACACATCGTTTTCGGTACCGGACGACTTCCGCATCCTGGTCGCCGAGGACAACAGTATTTCCACCAAAGTCATCCGAGGCATGCTGAACAAGCTGAACCTCAAGCCGGACACGGCCAGCAACGGCGAGGAAGCGCTCGAACTGATCAAGACGCAACCCTACGATCTGGTGCTGATGGACTGCGAGATGCCTGTCATGGACGGCTTCGAGGCGACCGCGAGGCTACGCGCCTGGGAGTCTTTGGCAGGCCGCCCGCGAACGCCTGTGGTGGCGCTGACAGCTCATATTCTCAGCGAGCATCGAGAGCGCGCCCGCGAAGCCGGCATGGATGGGCACATGTCCAAACCCGTCGAGATGTCGCAACTGCGTGAACTGATCGAACGTTGGGTAGATATCCGAACGGCAGCCTCTGCGGATCGGCACAACCGCCCCTGATCAAAGCTGGGAAATTGGCGACACGCTGCGCACATCCTCAATTATCAGGAGGCTTTCCGGTTGCGCTGGCATTCGTGAAGCGTCCATCCGTAAATCCTGAGCAGGGACCGCGTAAGTCATCCGTCGCGTCAGCATGCGCAGTGCACTCATCAGCAGTGAGATCGCCAAGGGCTCGCCGGGACAGCGATGCCCTGTCGCGGCATCGCCACCGCCCTGAGTGATGAAATTGAACGCGCTGCCATCCCAGGTGGCGAAACGTTCGGGACGAAACGCTTCAGGCTCAGTCCAGAGCCGCGAGTCTCGATTGGTCCCGTAGAGGTCCAGGAGCACTCGCGTACCTTTTGGGAAGTGATAGCCCCGCCATTCGAAATCCGTTCGCACGCGCGCCGCCGTGAAAGGAAAAAAGGCATGGAGTCGGCGAACTTCCTGTGCAAAGAGTTCCAGCGCAGCATCATCTCGCCGCAACCGCTGCTGCCATTCTGGATGCGCCAGCAACTCCAGCGCGGCGTAGATGATGAAGCGTGTAACCGCTACAGTCGGGCGCAGCAGGTTGAGCATTTCGACCGCCGCCGCTCTCTCATCAAGCGCCTTTCCGCCCAAATCGAGATACCGCGCGACCACCGCCAGCGCCCGAGTTTCATCGACCTGCAGTTCCCCGGCTCGCACTCGGCTGATCAGCCCGATCATCCAATTTTCCGCCTCTTTACGCGCCTTACGCGCGCGCAAATGGCGGGCTCCAATACCACCGGCGCCATCGATCATGGCGGCCAGCTGATCACGACGCAGTAGTACTTCACCCTCGGCGAGCGGTACGCCGGCCCACTCACACACCGAACGGGTGAGAATCGCCTGGACCTCGGGCATGAGGACGATGCGATCGCTACGCTGCCACGTCTCGATCGCCGCCTGCCAGTGGGTCTCGCTCAGCCGCACCAATTCAGCGACCGCGCCGTCGGTCAGCAACGACATAAATAGTCGCTTGCGATGCCGATGGGCCTCACCATCCAGCCCCTGCACACCGCCTTGGCCAAACAGCGTTTTCTGCAGCATGCGCGGTGCGGCGTGCTGACGCTCGAATAGCTGCTCGTCGTAAAACAACTTCGCAGCCTCTTCGCCGCTCATGCAGATCGTGTTCTGCAGCAGCAGGCGGACCTGGAAGATGTCTGATCCAAGCCGCTGACATCGGCTGGGAATGAACGAGTACCCTTCGCTGAGCAACGAAAGCGAACTCTCTGCTTGTAGATCACGCGGGATATCAGGCACTACTGTTTCCTCCCTAGATGTCAGGCCCTACGGTGGACCTCATCCCGTTGTCTCGGTGCCCGTTCCTGCTCACACCGATGCCAGAATGAACAAAACGCGCGCTCCGATGCCGATAAAAGACTGGCCGAACTATTCCGCGACGCTTGTGACCCATTGTCCGAACCTTCGCTTCGAGGCATAAGCCGTCGCCAAGGAGCCAACCCAATGATGAAGAGGAGCGATGTCGTCTGGACCTTTGTCGGCATCACCGCGGTACTGCTTTCCGGCTATCTGCTCTATCAGGAAATTCACAATCTCTCGCTGGCCGAACTCACCGAAAGTCTCGAGGCCATCAGCTATCGGGACTGGCTGCTGGCCGGCCTGGCGACGCTTGGTGCCTACACCGCGCTGGCCTGGTATGACCGGATTGCCATAGCCCACCTGGGCAAGAACATCTCCTGGTGGTTCATCACGCTTTGCTCGTTCACCACCTATGCCCTGGCGCACAACGTGGGCGCGTCGGTGTTTTCCGGGGCGGTCGTGCGCTATCGCGCATATCGCAGCAAGGGACTCAGTCCGCATGAGATCGGCGTACTGATCGTATTCTGTTCCCTCACGTTTTTTCTCGGCACTTTGCTGGCTGGGGGAGCCGTACTGATTCTGCGGCCGGATTTGCTGAGCAGGCTCATCGACGCAGAGCCTTGGCTTTCGTTCGCCATTGGGACGTCCCTGCTGTGCCTGGTCGGTCTTTACGTGATTGGGGCCTGGCGACATTTCGCGCCCATGCATCTTGGGAAATGGCGAATCGATTACCCACGCCTTCCGATCGTCGGCAGGCAGCTGATTGCCGCGCCACTGGAACTGGCCTGCGCGGCGGCAATCATCTACTTCGCACTTCCCGACGCGCAGAACCCCGGCTATCTAGTGGTGCTTGGGGTATTTCTCGCATCCTTCTCGCTGGCGTTGTTGTCCCATGCTCCCGGCGGGCTCGGGGTACTCGAGGTGACCTTCATCGCCGCCTTGCCGGAGCTGCCTACCGCCGATGTCCTGGCTGCACTGATCGTATTCAGGGCCTTCTACCTTCTGCTGCCATTCGCCCTGGCGATATTGGTCGTGATGGTATTCGAAGCCACCCAGTGGTCGGCAAAACGACGCACCGGCATCGGCTCCGGTCAGTAAACTACGGGAACACCACCATTGCAGTATGGCTATGTTCGCTCGCTCGGGTGATCATTCGCCTCCATCCGAGATGAAACACGAAATCACATGACCGACACCCGCACCACCCGACCAGGCTCCAATCAACCGCCCGAGCACAAGCCACGGCCCTTGATGGATCTGGCGATCAGCATCGTGATCCCATCATTGATCCTGATGAAGCTTAGCGGCGAGAACCGCCTTGGCGCCGACGGCGCGCTTCTGCTGGCGCTGGCGTTTCCGCTCGGCTGGGGTCTGTTCGAACTGGCGAAATATCGTAAATTCAACTGGATCGCCCTGCTGGGCCTCGTCAGCGTGCTGCTTACCGGCGGCATCGGCCTGCTGCAACTCGACCCCCAATGGCTGGCAGTCAAGGAAGCCGCGATTCCCGGCATCATCGGCATTGCGGTACTGGCCTCGACCCGCACCCGCTTCCCGCTGATCCGCACCCTGCTCTACAACCCCAAGGTGCTCAACGTCGACAAGGTCCATGAGCAACTCGAGCGCAACGGGCAAACCGCTCACTTCGAAACGCGGCTGCTGCGCGCCACCTACTTTCTCAGCGGCACCTTCTTTTTCTCTTCTTTCATGAACTATGTACTGGCCAAATGGATCGTCAACAGCCCGGCCGGCAGTGAAGCCTTTAACGCCGAGCTGGGTCGCATGACTCTGCTCAGCTACCCGATGATCGCTATCCCGAGCATGCTAATGATGATGGCGATCTTCTATTACCTCTGGCGTACCATTCACGGCCTAACCGGCCTGCGCCTTGAGGACATCATTGCCCCACATGCGCACGCCGATCGGCGTGATGGAAAATCGTGACCGCCTCGGCGATCACGCCGACATCAGCAACATCCACAACGGCAGGCTGATCGCCGCAAGCATGGTCGAGAGAAACACCGTCGAACTAACCGCGCGGGTATCGTCCGGATTGGACACGAAAGCGAGCACGTTCACGCCACTCGGACAGGCCGCCAGCAGTACCAGCACGCTACGGGCTTCATGACTCAGTCCGGGCAACAATCCGCTGACGTACCACACCAGCAACGGAAACAAGCCCAGCTTGACGAGCGTCAGCGCCAACGCAGTGGGACTGGGGCGCAGCCGATAGCGTGACAGGCTGATGCCCAGCACCAGCAACGCGCAAGGCAACGCCGCCTGGGCCAGCCAATCGGCGATGCGCCATATCGGCTGCGGCAGACCGAAGCCCGAAACGTTCAGCAAGGCTCCGAGCAACAGCCCCACGATGAGCGGGTTGGCGAGATTCTTCAGCAGCGCCGTGCCACTGACCTTCTGCCCCGAGCCGAACGCGCTGTAGAAGCTTTGCAGCGAAAATAGGATCAGGCTGTGAAAAACCAGGATTGCGAACACGTACACCAGGCTCGCCTGTCCGAGCAACGTGGTCACCAGAGGGATCCCGACCAGCACGTTATTGGAGTAGGCAGCCGTCAATCCCAGCGGCGAAGCGCGCCCCAGCAAGCGATGCGCAAGCAACCCTACGAAGCTGAAGATGGCGAGCACCGGACCAAAATAGGCCAGCAATAGCATCGGCGACATGCCGTCGCTCAGCTGCGCGCGGGCGATACCGGTGAACAGGACGGCCGGCATGAACAACTTGAACGTGATATTGGCGAGCCCGGTTGCCGCTTCGCCAGTGAGCCAACCTCGCCAGCCCAGCAGATAGCCGAGCATGATCAAGCCAAAGATGGGCAGGATTGCCTCGAACACGACCACGCGGCTTCTCCAACGACCGGTACGGCCTCATGCCGCCCCGTAAAAAGGTGGCAAAGAATACCGACTCGCGGACAGGATAACCAACAGGTGTGGCCCCAGGTCGCTCCGGGTCAAATCCGATAGGTCAGCCGTCAGACCTGAGGAGGCGCAGCGACAACCGCGGCGCCCGTTTCCGCAGTAGCCAGTGCGTCGAGCACAACCGACAAATCCTCGTGCCAGTCATGGGTAGCGATGCCAAAGGTTGTTTCGAATCGGGTGCAGTCGAGCACGGACCAGGCCGGCCGACGCGCGGGCGTCGGGTATTGTGCGGTCGTGATCGAAGATACCTGCGGTTGTTTAGGAAGCATGCCCTTGGCTGCCGCCTGGCGGAAAATCTCTACAGCAAAATCGAACCAAGTACAGGGCGAACGGCCACTGTAATGATAGAGCCCCCATGCAAGCGAGCCTTCACGCGCATATCGCTGAGCCAGCTGCAGTAGCACATCGGCAATGCTGCCGGCCTGGGTAGGGCAGCCAAACTGATCAGCGACCACCGAAAGCGAGTCACGCTGACGCCCCAGACGCAGCATCGTCTTGACGAAATTGTGGCCATGCGCGCCATACACCCAGCTGGTTCGCAGAATCAGATGCTCATCCAACACCGCCCGGATGGCCTCTTCACCAGCCAGCTTGCTCGCACCGTACACGCCCGTTGGTTCGACCTCGTCTTCTTCGCGGTAAGGCTCTCGGGCTTCACCGGAAAATACATAATCGGTGGAGATGTGCAGTAATGGGATGGAGACATACCGGGCGGCTTCGGCCAATCTGGCTGCTCCCTCACGGTTCACTGCGAACGCCTGCTCGCTATGCGTCTCGGCGTTGTCGACGTGGGTGTAGGCGGCCGCGTTGATGATCATCCCCGGCTTGAGCAGGGCTACGACAGCTGCCACCTGATCAGCATCGGTAATGTCCAGCTGCTCCCGGGTCATGCTAAGCGCCTCGAGACCATACTTATTCGCACGGTCTACCAACTCGTGGCCGACTTGGCCACCGGCACCGCATACAAGGATTCGCATCTGGTTATCACCTCATTCAAAGCTCGCTAGTAACGGCAAGCACGATTCGTAAAACAGATTCGATACAGGCCCATCGTGCTGAAACCGCCGAGATAGCGCGGCTCAAGCACATTCAGGCCAGCATAAACGAATTTTGTTCCGTCGAAAGCAAGGCTGATAAGAATTATTCCCAGCTCGTCGGAAGCATGGCGGGACCGTGATGACAACTTCTGAAGACGAATCGCAAGCGGGTGGTGCCAACACGCGTGAAACTCGACACCGCCGGTGGGGACCAACCAGAAAGAGGTGGTGTTATGGCGGAACCTACGGCGTACCCAAGTCTGTAGGCCTCGCATCGTTCATGCTTGCGGAGGAATCGTTATGCCTAGAGGTGAAAAATCCAAGTACACCGATAAACAAGAACGCAAAGCCGAACATATCGAACAGAGCTATGAGGAGCGCGGTGTGCCCGAGAAGGAGGCCGAAGCACGTGCGTGGGCCACGGTGAACAAGCAATCCGGCGGCGGCGAGCGCAAGGGTGGATCGGGGCAGAACGAAAGCGAGACAGCCAAGCGCGCCGACCGCAAGGATTCCGCCCATCGCGCGGCGAAAGCACGCTCCGGCGACTCCCCCAACAAGGGCTCGGCGCGTAGCAATCGCTCCGGCAGTAGCTCGCTCACTGAGCTGACACGGGACGAACTGATGCAGAAAGCCCGCGAGCGTGACGTCCGTGGTCGGTCGAAGATGCGCAAGGACGAGCTCATCAAGGCACTCAGCTGATGGAGACCGACATGCATGACCCCGACCCGCGGGACGATGGCACACCGAGCCCCGTTCCAGTTCCAGAGCGCAAGGAGCCCGATCAACCGGTCCCCATTGAAGAGCCCGGTGCCCCTGACCGGTCGGAGAAAGGCGGAGCCGGCTAAACTTTCCTGCTCCTCATCCATCACAGCTAAAGCCCAGCGAGACGCCAGCAGGCGCGGCGGCATGGCTGAATAGCCCTATTGAATTCAGGAGACCGTGATGAGCTATGTACAACTGAGCGACAAACAGACCTTGCGCGAGCGTGCCCGGCAGCATGTCGAAAACGGTGCGGTGACCGAAAGCTACTCGGCAGACCGCGACACCGTGATCAATCTGCTCAACGAGGCATTGGCCACCGAGCTGGTTTGCTACCTGCGCTACAAACGCCACTACTACATGGCTACTGGATTGAAATCGAGCGTTGCCGCCGCAGAGTTTCTCGAGCACGCCAACGAGGAGCAGGAACATGCCGACCGACTGGCCGAACGTATCGTGCAGCTGGGCGGCGCACCCGACTTCAATCCGGACAGCCTTACCGAGCGATCACATGCGCAATATGCCGAAGGCAACGGCTTGCGCGACATGGTCTTCGAAAACCTGGTTGCCGAGCGCATCGCCATCGACAGCTACCGCGAGATCGTTCAGTACATCGGCGACAAGGACCCAACCACACGCCGGATCTTCGAGGATATTCTCGCGCAGGAAGAAGAACACGCCGACGACATGGCCAGCCTGCTCGACGGTATGAACTGAAGCTGCAAGCTGCAAGCTGCAAGCTGCAAGCTGCAAGCTGCGAGGATTGTCGGGGGCGATGGATGACGCTTAGCACCGTCCGGTGCAAAGCACGTCCAAAGCGTGGCCCGTGAATGGGTTGCTGCCTTTTCTAATCGCTTGAAGCTTAAAGCAAAAAAAGGCCACCCGAAGGTGGCCTCAAAAAAGGAAAGGAGAGTACTGCTCAGCCGGCAGCTGCCGGGCGCATGTAGGAGATCGGTGCGGTCTGGGAATCATCGAACGTCACCATTTCCCACGCGTCCTTCTGTTCCATCAAGGTGCGCAGCAAACGATTGTTCAACGCATGTCCGGATTTAAAGCCGCGGAATTCGCCGATCAGACTGGTGCCCAGCAAGTAAAGATCACCGATCGCATCGAGAATCTTGTGCTTCACGAACTCGTCCTCATAACGCAGGCCGTCCTCGTTGAGCACGTGGTCTTCGTCAACCACGATCGCGTTTTCGACACTCCCACCCAAAGCCAGGTTGTGCGATCGGAGGAACTCGATGTCGCGCATGAAACCGAACGTTCGTGCACGACTGACTTCCTTGACAAAGGAAGTGCTGGAGAAATCCACGCTGGCGGTCTGGGTGCGACCGCGGAAAACCGGATGGTCGAAGTCGATCTCGAAACTCACTTTGAAGCCTTCGAATGGTATGAACGTGGCGCGCTTGTCGCCGTCCTCCACCGTGACCTCGCGGATGATGCGGATGAATTTCTTGGGGGCGTCCTGCTCCTGCAGGCCGGCTGATTGAATCAGGAATACGAAGGGGCCAGCGCTACCGTCCATGATCGGCACTTCCGATGCGGAAAGCTCGACATAAGCGTTATCGATGCCAAGTCCAGCCATGGCCGAAAGCAAATGCTCCACCGTGTCGACTTTGACGTCACCGCTTACCAGCGTGGTCGACATGGTTGTCTCGCCGACGTTCTCGGCCCGTGCGGCAATCTGCACGGGCGGGTTGAGATCGGTGCGACAGAACACGATTCCAGTATCCACAGGTGCCGGCTTCAGGGTCAGGTATACCTTTTCCCCCGAATGCAGGCCGACGCCAGTGGCGCGAATGATGTTCTTCAAGGTGCGTTGTCTGATCATGGCTTGGTTTCGCTATTGCGCTGTTGCGAATGGTTTCCAACAAAGGTGGCGATCATAGCAGAACCCCAGTTTGCTGAATACCAATCAACCCAATACTCCTGATAAATCAAATCAATCAGCCTGACGACGCAGGAAGGCCGGAATATCGAGGTAATCCAAGTCCTCCTGAGGATTCATTTTCGCCGCAGTCGCCACGTTGGCCTGATTGCGCATGATGGTCGGGCGGTCCAGATCACGGTAGTTCACTGCTGCTTGATCCTGACGTGGAGCCGGCGCTGCCTGCGGCGCGACCGCTGCGGTCTGCAGGGTGTTGTCGACAACCTTGACCGGCTTCTCATTACGCGGGCCGAGTCCCGTAGCGACGACAGTAACGTGCAGTTCGTCGAGCATATCGGGATCGATCACCGCACCCACCTTGACGGTCGCTTCATCGGACGCGAACGCCTCGATAATCTCACCGACGGCAGCGTATTCGCCGAGCGAAAGATCCAGACCAGCGGTGATGTTGACCAGAATGCCGCGAGCACCCTGCAGATTGACGTCTTCGAGCAGCGGGTTGCGGATAGCCGCCTCGGTGGCTTCGCGAGCGCGGTTGGGGCCAGTGGCACAACCCGTACCCATCATCGCCATGCCCATTTCACCCATGACGGTTTTCACGTCGGCGAAGTCGACGTTCATCAGGCCGGGGCGCTGCATGATGTCGGAAATACCGCGCACGGCGCCGGTGAGTACGTCGTCGGCCTTGGCGAAAGCCGCGAGCAGGCTCGCATCCTTGCCCAGTATGGTCAGCAGCTTTTCGTTGGGGATGGTGATCAGCGAGTCGACGCACTCGGAGAGCTGACGAATGCCCTCATCGGCGACCTGCATGCGACGGCGCCCCTCGAACGGGAACGGGCGAGTCACCACTGCTACGGTCAGAATGCCCATTTCCTTGGCAACCGAAGCGATGACCGGCGCGGCGCCGGTACCGGTACCGCCGCCCATGCCAGTGGTGATGAACACCATGTCCGCACCCTGCAGCACTTCAGCGATGCGCTCGCGGTCATCCATGGCAGCCTGACGACCGATATCGGGATTGGTACCGGCACCCAGACCTTTGGTAATAGCGGAACCCAACTGCAGTACTGTCCGCGCTTCAATTTTCTTCAGCGCCTGAGCATCGGTGTTGGCGCAGATGAATTCGACGCCTTCGACGCTGTTGCGCACCATGTGATTGACGGCGTTGCCGCCGCCTCCGCCTACGCCAATGACCTTAATCACTGCACTTTGCGGGGTATGATCTACGAGTTCGAACATTTCCCTCTCCTTCCAGCTTTCTAGTTGTGGTTACTGCTACTGCCGCACTGCTCAGAAATTGCCTTGGATCCAGCTTTTGAGCCGGTCCACGACAGATGTTTTGGGTTCTTCGGCGAAGTGGCCGAGACCGGACATGGTCGTGCCATCGGTCTGCTTGCGCATGCCGTATAGCAACAGGCCCACGCCCGTTGAATAGATAGGATTGCGGACCACATCCGTGAGTCCGTTGATGCTGTGCGGTACGCCCAGGCGCACCGGCATGTGAAAGATTTCCTCGGCCAGCTCGACGGCGCCTTCCATCTTCGCCGTACCGCCGGTGAGAACGATCCCTGCCGGGACCAGATCCTCGTAGCCGCTACGACGCAGCTCGGCCTGAATCAATGTAAAGAGTTCGTCATAACGCGGCTCCACGACTTCGGCCAGCGCCTGGCGTGAGAGTTCCCGCGGCGGACGATCCCCGACGCTCGGTACCTTGATGGTTTCGCCAGGGCCCGCCAGCTTGGCCAGCGCGCAGGCGTAGCGGATCTTGATCTCTTCGGCGTACTGCGTCGGCGTACGCAGAGCCATGGCGATATCGTTGGTGACCTGATCACCGGCGATTGGAATGACTGCCGTATGCCGAATCGCGCCTTCGGTGAAGATGCAGATGTCGGTGGTGCCGCCGCCGATATCCACCAGGCAGACGCCCAATTCCTTTTCATCGTCGGTCAGTACGGCGTGGGCCGATGCGAGTTGTTCCAGAATGATGTCGTCGACTTCCAAGCCGCAACGACGTACGCACTTTTCGATGTTCTGCGCTGCGTTGACGGCGCAGGTGACGACATGGACCTTCGCTTCCAGGCGCACGCCGGACATGCCCAACGGCTCGCGGACGCCCTCCTGGTTATCGATCACGTAGTCCTGCGGAAGCGTATGCAGCACCCGCTGATCCGCCGGAATCGCCACCGCTTGCGCGGCATCGAGCACGCGTTCGAGATCCGCTGTACTGACTTCGCGATCACGGATCGCGACGATGCCATGGGAGTTGAGGCTGCGAATATGATTGCCGGCCAGACCGACGAAGGCAGAGTGGATGCGGCAGCCCGCCATCAGCTGCGCCTCTTCGACAGCACGCTGGATCGACTGAACGGTGGACTCGATGTTGACCACCACGCCCTTCTTCAGGCCACGCGACGGATGGGTGCCGATCCCGACGATTTCGAGTTCGCCGTCCGGCGTCACTTCACCCACCAGCGCCACCACCTTGGAGGTGCCGATGTCGAGGCCGACGATCATCTTGCCGCTTTGCACACTAGACATGTGTTTCATTCCTCAATTCTTCGCAACGACGGATTCGTCCGTCGTGGTCGGGCTCGGCTCGCGCCACGCAACGGCCAGGCCATTGGCGTAGCGGAGGTCGATCCGCGCAATTCTTTCGCTCTCCGGCGCCAGCTCCTGCTGATAGATGGCCGTGAAGCGCCGCATTTTTTCGATTATCTGATCCCTTCCCAGTAACAGCTCAACGCCCTGCCTGGTCGTCAAGAACCAGCTGCCCCGAGCGCGCAATTCCAGACGGGCAATGGAGAACCCGAGCGGCCGAAGCATCTGGCTGAGCATCTGGTATTGCTGCATCACTCGCTGCTGGGCCCGTTTCGGACCATGCAACTGCGGCAGGTGTTCATACTGAGCCAGGTCATTGGGCGCAAAGGCCTGACCGTTGTTGTTCAACAGCGCCTCATCGCCCCAACGGGCGATAGGCAATTGCTCATCGAGGCGCACCATGACCTCATCCGGCCAGATACGGCGCGCTTCCACATGCGCGATCCACGGCATTTGTTCCAGGTCGCGACGCAGGGCATCGAGATCGACCTTGAAGAAGCTGGCCTCGACGAACGGAGCCATGCGCGCCTGCACGACCTGCTGATCGACATAGCTCAGCTCACCCCGAACGCTGACCTTGGCGATGGGCCGATCGGCATAAGGCGCGAGCCGCTCGACCAGTTCGTAAAGCCCGACCACCAGCGCAACCAATAGCACCGGCCAGAGGACACGCTTGAGCGAACTCAGGCTTGGGCGCGGCAGGCGCGCGGAGAGCGGTTCACGTTGCACCAGCCGGCTCGCACCCCGCTGCGCCGGTTTGCGCGAAGCGCGGCCGGTAGCGGGTTGTGAGTGACGCAGCGTGGTAATCATGAGTTAGTTACCTGCCGCCAGGCTGGCGTCGAGAATGGCCAGCACCAGCTGCTGGAAATCCAGCCCCGCCGCGCGCGCCGCCATCGGCACCAGACTGTGATCGGTCATTCCCGGAACGGTATTCACCTCCAGCAGCCAGAAGGCGCCGGCGCTGTCCTGCATGACGTCGACACGCGCCCAGCCCTGAATACCCACGGCCTCGCAGGCACGGGCGGACAGACTCTTGAGCTCGTCCTCCTTGGCCGCATCCAGACCGCAGGGAATGCGGTACTGGGTATCGCTGGCCAGATACTTGGCGTCGTAGTCGTAAAACGTGTGCGGGGTACCCAGCCCGATCGGCGGCAAGACCGAACCGCGAAGCGTGGCGACCGTGTATTCCGGCCCTTGAATCCATTGCTCGACCAACACCTGAGAGTCATAGGCACTGGCAGCGCGCCAAGCGGCAATCAGCTCGGCGATGCCGCCGACCTTGGCCATGCCGATGCTGGAACCTTCATGCGCGGGTTTGACGATCAGCGGAAAGCCCAGGCTGTCGGCCGCAGCGTGACAGTCGGCCTCGCTCGTCAGCACCGCGTGGCGTGGAGTTGGCAGACCGAGGCTCTGCCACACCTGCTTGGTGCGCAGTTTGTCCATGGCCAGCGCCGACGCAAGAATGCCACTACCGGTATAGGGGATGCCGGCGCACTCGAGCAGGCCCTGCATGCTGCCATCTTCGCCGCCACGGCCGTGCAGCACGATAAAGGCGCGGTCAACATGCTCGCTGTTCAGGCGAGCCAGCACATCATCGCCAACGTCGATGCCGAACGCATCGACACCCGCCGACTGCAGCGCGCCCAGTACCGCGGCACCGGACTTCAGCGACACTTCGCGTTCGGCACTCTTGCCGCCGAACAGCACGGCAACCCGGCCAAACGCCTTGGGATCACGGGTCGATTGCAGGCCAGTCATTCACTCTTCCTCGCGGCGCTTGCATCGCCAGCAAACAGGGGACTGTTGATCAATTGGGGAGCCAGTCCGCCGATGTCTCCGGCACCTTGGCAGAGCAGAATGTCGCCGGCGCGCAGCAGCGGTTTGACCAACGGGGCGAGCTCGATGCCCCGCTCGATATAGATCGGATCCAGTTGCCCACGCTGCCGGATGCTGTGAGCCAGATGACGACTGTCAGCACCCGGAATGGGCTCCTCGCCAGCCGGATAGACCTCCATCAGCAGCAGCACATTGGCGTCGTTCAATACCTGCACGAAGTCGTCGTACAGATCACGGGTTCGGCTGAAGCGATGGGGTTGGTAGACCATGACCAGCCGGCGCTCGGGCCAACCGCCGCGCACTGCCTGGATCACCGCGGCCACCTCACGCGGATGGTGGCCATAGTCGTCGACCAGCATCACGCTGCCGCCTTCGACAGGCAGCTCGCCGTAGACCTGAAACCGCCGACCGACACCGCCAAATTGCGACAGCCCTTGCACAATGGCTTCGTCGTCAATGCCCTCGTCGGTGGCGATGGCGATGGTGGCCAGCGCGTTGAGTACGTTGTGGTTGCCCGGCATGTTGACCGATACATCGAGCGCGTCGAAGCCGTCACGCAGCACGGTGAAGTAAGTGCGCATCCCTTCCTGTCGGATGTTGATGGCCCGTACATCGGCGTCTTCGCGAGTGCCGTAGGTGGTAATTGGCCGGCCGACTTGCGGAATGATTTCGCGTACCACCGGATCATCCACACAGAGCACTGCCAGTCCGTAGAACGGAAGGTTGTGAAGGAATTCGACGAAGGTCCGCTTAAGCTTCCCGAAGTCACCGCCATAGGTGCTCATGTGGTCGGCGTCGATGTTGGTCACAACCGCAACCATTGGCTGCAAATGCAGGAAGCTCGCGTCGCTCTCGTCGGCTTCGGCAATCAGATAGCGGCTGGTGCCCAATTGCGCATTGGTACCGGCGGCGGTCAGACGCCCGCCGATGACGAAGGTCGGATCGAGTCCGCCCGCAGCAAACACCGATGCCAGCAGGCTGGTCGTGGTGGTCTTGCCGTGGGTGCCGGCAACGGCGATCCCGTGGCGATAGCGCATCAACTCGGCCAGCATCTCGGCACGCGGCACCACCGGGATCCGCTGTTCAAGCGCAAATGCGACCTCGGGGTTGGAAGCATTCACCGCACTGGAAACCACCAGCACATCGGCACCGGCCACATTGCCGGCCTGATGTCCGATATAAATTTGCGCACCGAAATTCTGCAGGCGCTCGGTGCTCGCCGATTCTTTCAGATCCGAGCCGGAGACGTCGTAGCCGAGATTCAGCAGGACTTCGGCGATGCCGCACATGCCGACGCCGCCGATACCGACGAAATGAATTCTGCGGATGCGGCGCATGCGGCGCACTTCGGCCTTGACCGCTGCGGGAGACTTAGCCATGCGC
>Ga0163223_100253_pt1 | contig 18162 bp, 15 predicted proteins | sample MSEWel2016_02_17_2_FD_113147 | JGI IMG/M metagenome (GOLD analysis project Ga0163223, IMG submission 113147) | Subsurface microbial communities from deep shales in West Virginia, USA - MSEEL Well Study Marcellus 5H_2016_02_17 ...
ACCCTGTAATTTCTCAGCCCACTCCCGATAGCCATCAATATGATCACCGGTGTGATTAATCCAATGGGCCAGCAACACCTTGAAAATATCCGCTTCCTTATCCATCTTTAATTTAGCATCCATCTACACTTCTCCTAAATTAAGTTCTTTTTTTATCAACGAAACGGCTTCTCGAATCTGGAGCAAGAGTGGTTTTTCTTCCAGTGAAACAATATGGTGATTTTCCGGCAGAATCGGAATATAGATTTTTAATCCATCGCTGTTTCCAATCGCTTCAACCATTCGTGGCGTGACTTCTCCCATCATCGAGTTTGGAATGGTCATCGCAATTGAGCCAATTATAAAATCCGCTTTTTTTACCGTGACCGCAATGGCATTTTCTCCGGTTGCACCTTTATTAGCGCCTTTTTTTAACATGGCCGCTGTGGCCAGTGCATTGGTTCCCAATCCATATATTTCAATATACGGCGGTATTTCATCTTTTAAAATACCGACAATTCGAGATCCAATGCCTCCTCCCATACCATCTAGCACAACAATGTTCATTGGCTAAACCGCTATTCCTTCAATAATAATTTTGTGGTTTAGAAGTTTTACTTCTTTGAGTTTGCCTTGAACAATTTTTGTACCACCCAATAAGTCAGACAGCGTTAAACTGCCATCGTCGTTTGGAACGATATCAACAACATAGTCCATTATCTTTGTTTCTCCTTCAGGAGTAATCATATAAGCTGAAGATTCACACATGTTCTTGGTCTCCTTTCTTTTTAATTTAGGCTATTTTAACACAGCCTACCCCTTAACACAAGCTTAAGGGGTGACTGTCATTCATTATAACCGTTTAGTCTTAATTACAACCATTTGTTACATAATGGGGTCCATGGTCAGAGCCGGGTGTCCCTTTGATTCCAGGAACTCCAATACCGCTTCGGAGTCGGTCGCAATGGTTTCATCGCAAACCATGTCAACGAAATTTTCTATCCCTGTTAATTCAAGTACGGCCTTATTTAGGCGTTCTGCGACATCATCTTTTAATTCTTTTGGCATCCAGACAATTCGCGTTAGTCCGCCTTCAGCCGACATAAATTTCTTGGACCCGATAAAATGTCGGCCATGTCCCATAAATCCGGGTGTTTGAACGCCGCCACCAGTCATCGACGCCAATTCCCCAAAGGTCATCCCCACCGGTGAGATTTCGCCAAACTCACGGTTAACAATAACAACACCATTGGCTTCCGGCATGATCCCACAGATACATTCAAAACAACCGCAAGAAGTCATTGGATCTTCCAGGATTGAGTATAAGGTTACCCGCTCAACGGCCCCCTGCGATGCTGCCGCAACGGTTTTATTAACAGACTCCCAGATACCAATTTTTTCATCCACAGCAACACCTTTTTCAATCGGTTGGGATGGTCCGGCCGGATCCAATTCCTTGGTCGCTTTACTATCCAACCACGAAACAGCACCGCATAAGCCTAATCGTTCTGGCGTTACCACACAAACATGGCTCGGTGCAAACGACTGACAGAGGGTACAGGTATAGAAGGTATCAACGCTTTCATCGGTTAAGGCGTTTAAACGATCGTCCCGTTGGCTATAAATTGGCTTGACCACTTCTTCTTCAAGTCGGGCCACATCTTCCTGAGTCGTATAAAGCGTTACCTGACATTTATCGACAACGTTATCGAAGTCTGCCCGCATTTTTGCATACAATACTTCACCGATGTGTTTTAAGCGGAATCCTTTTTCATAAGCTTCTTTTGTTAAACGAATCCAGGCAATGTTACGTTGTCCGACATGCATGGCGCCATCGATGTAGTTGGTAAAGTAATGAATCCGTCGTTCTAATACCGATTCAAAATCCTTTTGCATACCTTTACCGGCAACTTCAACCAGAATACCTAAGGGTAACCGCACGACATCAGCACCTGCAAATTGGGCATCGTCAATTTCTGGACCAATTACTGTAATTTTATGATCTTCTATTTCACTTAATTCCGCTTCTCTTACCAATTCCCAGCATTTCGTTTTGTTGCCGCCAAATTCAGCAAACATGGTATCCTTACGGACACGCTCACCTTCAAACGCCGAGGCAACCGAAACGGGAACATCAATTTTTGTAACCTTGATCTTAATATCACGAGCTTCTAAAGAAAACTCAACTGTTTTAGCATGGTCTGCCTGGGTCATTAATGCACCCGGTACTTCCGGCACAGGGACGTCGGCAATCACCGGGAAACCCAGGGCAATCGCTCCAGCTCCCACCGAAACTACAACTTCATTTAATTCGCCAAAGGTATTGACAAAGGCCGGCACCCGTTCTTTGGTGTAGGTTAAAAATTCAGCCAGTTTACCAGGCTCGATGCCACCAAAAATAAGCGCCGCCCGAATTGCCACCGAGACAACATGAATGACAGAGGTCACTTCATGGCCCAAAGGAATGACACGATAATCCAGCCCCATCTTAACTCCGGCTTCCAGCGCCTGCTCGATGATATTACCAACCATAAAGGTCAGTAAACCTTTTTCCTGATAATCTTTTACAATCGCTGCTAATTCAGCAGGGTCTGAGGATTCCCCTAAAAGAACGGCAATCCCGGGAATATCGCCGGTTACCAGGGGCACGCCCAACGAACGAATAATGGGATCCGCCACAAAACCAATGCCCGAATCGTTGGCGTATGGATCACCATCAAGATATCGAATCGCCTCAATAATTTCAGCCCCAACCGCTGTCGCCAGTCCGGCGTTTAACGCTTCGCCCAAATCTTCTTTATTGGTGATCAAACTCTTAAGAATCCCAACTGCTGCCGGTAAATCACCCAATGTCTTTATCTTAACCCCTGTTGCGGCATAAATAATCGGTAAAAAATAGGCTGTATCGGGATATCCTACCGCGTGGCTCTCACCATATTTTTTGATGGCATCATCTACTGCACCTTCTGTTAAACCTGCCACCGCATTAGAACCAGCGTAAATCAAATCTGTCAAACTCATAACAACTACACACTTCCTTTTCTAAAGAAATTCAATACCTTCAGGCATTGGTTAACACTTTCACGGGCGACTAAAATAAAGCAACCGCCCATCAATTGTTTTTCTGCTTTATACGATTAGTTGCAAAATTTGCGTCTCAAGACGATGATCGCACTAGAAACGCAAACAGTAATGATTAGTTTAATTCTTTTTTTGCTTCTACGAGATGTTTATCTGCTTCGCTCATCAATGCAATTGCTTCGATAAGGGATTCAGCGACATCGTTTTTACCGAGTCGGTTCATTTTTTCAACCCAGGTATTATACTCCATCGCGTGATCCTGATTATGAGTAACCCAATGATCCAGCAATAAGCCTAATATCTCGACGTCTTTGTTTTCAACATCACCACCTTGGCAACAACCGGCGCCATTTTTGGCATGATTTCCACAATGTCCATCACCATGCACGTGAGGATGGGGATGTTCGTGTCCATGGGGATGTTCATGACCATGGGCATGCTCCTGTGTTTCATGGGGATGGGCATGGTCATGCTGATGAGGATGGGGATGGGCGTGTTTATGGGTATGTTCATGCTCATGTTCTGTCGTATGCACATGTTCACTGCCATGATCATGGTCATCACTATGAGGATGACTGTGAGTATGGGCGTGTTCATGATCATGTTCGTGGATATGTTCATGCTCCTCATCACCAGCATGGGGATGAGCATGTTGATGATCATGACTGGTCGTTCCGCTATGAGGATGACCTTCTTCGTGGTCATGGTGTTCACCATGACGATGCAGTTCTTTATTATTACACATATTTTTTTCCTCCTGTTATACTTTAATTTGTGATAATTATAACACTTAATACTTAATAAAACTAGAATTTATCGGGAATTAATCTAAACTAGAATTGTTTTTATCGACTTAAAAAAAAGGCAGAACACATCTGTGCTCTGCCTTCAGGCATGTTACAAAATTCGACTTAAGTCAAATTTAATTACATAATTGGATCCATCGCCAAGGCTGGATGTCCTTTTGATTCTAAGAATTCTAATACTGCTTCTGAATCACTGGCAATTGTTTCATCACAAACCATGTCTGCGAAGTTTTCAATGCCAGTCATTTCTTTTACTGCTTTATTTAAACGTTCTGCAACATCGTCTTTTAATTCTTTTGGCATCCAAACGATTCGTGATAAACCGCCTTCAGCTGACATGAATTTTTTAGAACCGATCAGGAATCGACCATGACCCATGAAACCTGGAGTTTGAACCCCACCACCTGTCATAGATGCTAATTCACCGAAAGTCATACCTACTGGAGAAGTGTCAGGGAACTCACGGTTTACAATGATAACACCGTTAGCTTCTGGCATAATACCACAGATACATTCGAAACAACCACAAGAGGTCATTGGATCTTCAAGAATTGAGTAAAGTGTAACTTTTTCAACTGCACCTTGTGAAGTTTGAGCTACTACTTCATTTACAGAATCCCATGTTCCAAGACGTTCGTCAGTTGCTGTACCTTTAACGATTGGTTGGTTTGGTCCCATTGGATCAAGTTCTTTAGTAGCTTTAGCATCCAACCAGGACACTGCACCACAAAGACCTAAACGTTCTGGTGTAACAACACAAACGTGGCTTGGAGCAAATGATTGACATAATAAACAGGTGTAGAATTCATCAACACTTTCATCAGTTAAAGAACCCATTCGTTCATCACGTTCTGCATAGATTGGTTTAACTAATTCTTCGCCAAGTCGTTTTACGTCTTCAGCATTGGTGTAGATGGTAACTTCACATTTATCAACAACCTTGTCAAAGTCAGAACGCATTTTTGCGTATAAAACTTCACCGATATGTTTTAAACGGAAACCTTTTTCAAATGCTTCTTTGGTTAAACGGATCCAAGCAATATTTCTTTGTCCAACATGCATTGCACCTTCAATATAGTTTGTGAAGTAATGGATACGTCTTTCAAGTACGGTTTCGAAATCTTTTTGCATTTGCTTACCAGCAACTTTAACAACAACACCCATAGGTAAACGTACAACGTCTTTGCCTGCGAACATCGCGTCATCGATATCTGGTCCGACAACTGTAATTTTGTGATCTTCCATTTCGGCTAAATCACCAGTTGTTACAAGTTCCCAACATTCAGTTTTGTTTCCGCCGAATTCAGCAAACATAGTATCTTTACGAACACGTTCACCTTCAAATGCTGAAGAAACAGCAACTGGACAGTCGATTTCAGTAACTTTGATTTTGATGCCACGAGCTTCTAAAGAAGTAGCAACAACTTTGCTGTTGTCTGGTTGATTTAATAATAAGGTTGGTACTTCATTGATATAGGTTTCTGTGATTGCTGGGAAGCCTAATTCGATGGCAGCAGCACCGGCAGCAATAATTTTGTTATCCCATGGTCCAAATACATTTACAAACGCTTTAACACGGTTTTTTGTATAAGTTCTGTGAGCCAGGAAGTCGCCTGGAGGTGTCGCACCAAAGATTAAGCTGGCACGAATTGCAACCGATACAACGTGGATAACAGATTCAATTTCGTATCCCAAAGGAATAACACGAAGGTCGATACCCATTTTAATTTTTTGTTCGATAGCCTGATCGATAACTTTACCAACCATAAAGGTTAATAAACCTTTGCCCTGGTAATCTTTAACGATCGTTGCCAACATTTCAGCATCTTTACATTCGCCGATAATAACCGCAACCCCTGGGATGTCTTCGGTTACAAGTGCAACCCCGAAGCTACGAACCTCAGCATCGGTGAGATGTCCTAAACAACGGGCATCAGTAGTATTTAAATCTTCGACGTGACGACCTTCGTATGGAAGTTCTTCATAAACATATTTAATTGCTTCAATAATTTCTGCACACATTGCCGCAGCTGTTCCAGCATCTAAGGCTTCCGCCAGATAGTTAGTTCTGTTAATATGTTCTTTAGTCAGTGCTAACGCATCTTCCAGTTCACCTACATTGGTAATTTTTTTGCCTGTGATGGCATAAATACAAGGTAAACCATAGGCAGTACCTGGGAATTTCACTGGGGTTTCTTTTCCCTTTTCAGCAACGACTTTGGCTACCATTTCTTCAGCACGTTGTAGGTACTGAGCTTGGCCGTCGTAAATTATATCAAAAAGATTCATATTCATATGGACTTTTTCCTCCTTAGATTAGTTCAATTAACATTAGATTTTTGTTGTTGTACGTGTACTCGTAATTACTTCTTTTTTTCTTCTACAATCGCCAGAATGCTTTTGCCGAGAACAGCAATATCTTCCTTCATCTCAGGATCATCATAGGGCGATTGATTGTTGCGATCCGATTCCGAAATGGCATCCCGGTAATATAAAAAACCAATGATGTTTTCGTCTCCGACTTTTTCTTTTATAAAGGCGATATCTCCGTCATTCCGGATTTTGTTTCCAATAACATAAACCTGTTTTACACCGATATCCATTGCCATGGATTTAACTTTATGAAACGTCTGAATACTACGGACTCCCGGTTCGACGACGACAATAAAAGCGTCAACTGCACCGGCAGTACCTCGACCCAAATGTTCGATGCCTGCTTCCATATCCATGATGACCACATCTTTTTGGTAAAGTACCAGATGGCTCATCAGCATTTTTAGCAATACATGCTCGGGACAGACACAGCCTGATCCCCCAGTATCAACCGTTCCCATGGTTAAGAGTTTGACGCCATTAAATTCTTTGGCGTAGCGTTCGGGAATATCGGCGACCTCTGGATTCATTTTAAACATTGAGCCAAATGAACCGGTATCGGCCGCTGTACGTTCTTCGATCATGTCTTTCATTTCTGAAATAGGAACAATACTGGCAATCATTTCGTCAGTCATACCCAAGGCAAGACCAAGATTGGCATCGGGGTCAGCATCAACTGTTAACACATTAAATCCTTCATCGGCGAAATATCGGCTTAAACTTGCTGAGATGGTTGTTTTTCCAACCCCGCCTTTTCCTGTTAATGCTATTTTCATTTTATCACCTGTCTATCTTTTATAAATTAGATACCTAATCCAGTACGTTTTGCTTCTAAATCTTCCATGATTTTATCAACCATGACAATTGGGTCTTTTTCAAATACGAAGTGAGCGCCAATAAATTCCTGAACATCTTCAGTCATTAATTTTGTAAAGTTTGGTGATCCCAATACTTGTGGAATAACACCCAGGTAAGTATTGATCCCAGAACCAACTACATAGTTAGCAATCGCAACCGCTTTTTCTGACATCCATTCTGGTGCGATACCGACTACAGGTAATAAGGCTGGATCGATTCCTTTTAAATCTGCACATAGGTTTACTAAGTGAAGGATACGGCTGATATCTACACAAGAACCCATATGAAGAACTGGTGGAATGTTTACACGTTCACAAACTTCTAGCAGACCACGGCCACATTTTTCTTTTGCCTCTAATGTTAATAAACCGGCTTTAGCAGCAGCTTGAGCGGCACAACCTGTAACAACACAGATTACATCACGTTTGATTAGTTCTTCCATTACAGTAATATGAGCATAGTCATGTTGTTGTTTAGGATTGTTACAACCAACAACACCAGCAGCCCCACGGATAACACCGGCATAGATAACGTCGGTTAATGGTTTAACAGTTCCCAGTTTATCTTCTAATTGAGAGTTAACAACTTTGTCCAAATGATCGATGATGGTTTCAACAGAGTAACCAACCAGGGTATCTTGTTTGATGTCTGGAATTTCTACTTTGGAAGCATCTCGATTTGGGAAGTTTTCAATTGCAATTTTAACGATTTCGGCAGCATTTTCCAAACCGGTTGCTTCTGAGAATTCGATGTATAAATCGCCAGCGATTTTAGCTTTTTGTGATGTACTGATGAATCGGGTATGGTATGTTTTAGCCAGTTCTGGAAGAGCCGGGAAAATACATTGAACGTCAACAACTACAGCTTCCATTGCACCAGTAATGATACACATTTCTTGTTGGTAGAAGTTTCCGGCAATTTTAATACCATGTCTCATGGTCATTTCATTACCTGTACAGCACATCCCAACGATGTTAATGCCTTTGGCACCAACAGATTTAGCCATTTCAACCATTGCTGGATCTTGAGCTGCTAATACTAACATTTCAGAAAGGTTAGGATCATGACCATGGATCAGGATATTTACCATTTCAGCATCAATTACACCTAAGTTAGAAGATGAAGCACGAGCAGTTGGTGTTCCGTAAAGAATATCAGAGAATTCGGTACCAATCATGGAACCGCCCCATCCATCAGACATACCAGTTCTCATCCCACGTCGGAAGATACTTTCGTAATCTGCAGCACAACCCATATGAGTAGAGTGGAGTAAAGTTACTACTTCCTGGTCAATTGCTCTTGGTTCAATACCTTCTCTTGCCCAAACATCCTGACGCGCTTGTGGTGCTCGTTTTAAGAAGCGTAGAGTTCCAAAAGGTTTTCCAAATTCTTCCAGGGCTAATTCAGCCATTTCGTGTGCCAATGCGTATGTTTCTTTGGTATCAGCATCAACTACATCCCATTCTTTCGCGATTCGTCGTAACTTTGCCTCGTCACGAATTTTGAAAGGACCTTCAGCTTTAGCATGATGCATTGCATGAACGATATCACGGGCATGATCCGAGTGAGCAGATGTACCTGCGGCTACCATTCTGGCAAAGTTTCTTGCAACAATTGTGTCAGCATTAGCTCCACAAATACCTCTTTCAGCACCTTTTCCGGGTACTGGACTTACTCGACATGGACCCATTGCACAAATTCGGCAACATACCCCTGCTTCTCCAAAACCACATTGGGTTTTTTGGGCTGCACGGCGATCCCACATTGTTTCTGCGCCATCTCTCTGAGCTTTCGCAAGGGAAGCTTCAGCGACCTTATCGTAGTTTAAAATTTCATTGCTCATATTTTTTCTACCTCTCTAAATTTTATAATTTATATCAACGCACCCGTTTCGTATAATAGTTATTTTTTACGCATTTGTAAAAAGTTTCGTCATATCTAAAAAAATAATCAAAATCCCCTTTACAAACATTGTTAAATGTTATACAATGTAGGTGAGTGATACATTATACATAGTTGTTTGCTCCTGACCTTCATCTTATCTTGTGCGGCAAGTGATGAATTGTGGTCGGGGGCTTTTTTTTGTGAGTATTTTCAAATACCTGTTTTTCTAATTTAAAAAGGTATTTCTAGAACTCAAGTACTGAATCTGCATAAAGGATATTATTTTTGATAATATCGCAAGCTACGATTGTTTCTCTTAATCGTTTGTCGCATGGATTAACGATTGCAGAACTGAATCCACATTGCATAGCCATTGCTAAAACAGCACAGTCTAATAATGGACGAATATGTTTTGGTGCACCGTTAGATACGTTACTAAGTCCACCAGTTGTTAACAAGCCCATGTCAGTGATCATTTGGATTGCTTCTAAAACATCAACTAATTGATCTTGCATTCCTTTGATTACAATGAATAATGGATCAAACAATAAATCTGTTGGTTCCATACCACGTTCCATACCACGTTCTAATAATTCTGAACAGTAAGCAATACGTTCGTCATTATTTCCTGGTACACCTTCTTTAGAGCAAAGAGCGATTACCATAGCATCATTAGCTGCTGCTAAATCGACATATTCAATACGGTCGCCTGCATCTGCAGAGTTTACAATTGGTTTTCCTTTTGATCGGTTATAAACCTGGATTCCCGCTTCGATCGCTTTCATGTTCGCTGTATCAAGCGCTAATGGCACATTATCGAAGTTTTCCTGGAGCAATTTAACACCCCACTGCATTAATTCTTCGCCGCCTCTTTCAGCCGGTCCGATGTTTAAATCCAAGTAGTCTGCGCCCGCTTCTAATTGTTCTTTTGCTCTTAAAAGAATTGGCTCAGGGTTTCTATCTGCGAAAGCCTGACGAATTGCAGGAGAGATACAGTGAATTCTTTCACCAATAACCATAAATTTTGACATATTGTTCCCCTTTCAAATTGAAAAAATATTTAGGTGCGCTCGGGATGAGTCCCGAGCACAGATTGATATTATGCTTGCATGTCTCTTAAGAACTTCGGTAATTGCATTGCTTCGTTTGGTCCAACGATTACTTCCCATTCAGGTAGTAATTCAGCTAGATCGCCCTGAAGAACGGCAACTTTACCAGGTAAGATTAACTTACGAGATGTCGTTACATCGGCAACGTTGTTTTCTTTAATGAAGTTAGCAATAACGCTTGATCCAAATTTACCAGCAGCCCAAGCGGTCAGAACAGAGTAACCACCTGCATCTGGAATTGCCAGGTAGGCAGGAACCTTAGATCGTTCAATTTCACCAGCAACAACAAAATAAGATAATGCAAAGTCAACAGTAACTAAAACAGGATCATTACCGGTTGGTTTGTTAAATTCATAAACCTTCGGTTCAACACGCATTGGTTTTTGAGGATCGGTAAAGATGTTTTGTCTTAAACCAAACAGCGGCAATGCAGCGTTAAAGTCCATTTCTTCCATAACAATAATGGAACCATATCGCAGAACAAAAGCCGATGCCAGAGCAATTTGTAGGTTGATATCGCCAGTTGCCAGTTTGTTGGCAAACACGACTGAAGGATAGCCAAATGTTCGGTCATTGCCTTTGATTGCTGCGGTACGAATATCAACTGCATTTGCGTAAGCTTCTTTAATGGAAGTTTCGCCTACGTTTAATACCAGTTTTTTATAGCCCATTTTTTCAATTGCTTCAACTAAGTCGTGTAGTGCTTCGATACTGTCTGCAGAAACACCAAGAACAGCATCTGCAGCCTTAGCTACGTCTACCATCGCTGCTGCGTTATCTTTGGTTGCGCCCATGATGATAGCGCCAGCGCCAGCACCTGCAACCGCTGCTTTTGCTACTTCAGCATCAACAGTAACGATCATTGGAATTTTTCCGCAATCTGCAACTTTTTTAACTAAAGCCGCAAATTTAGCTGCATCAGAAACAAAACGTACGGCGACAACTTCAACCGACATCATTTCGCCGATACGGTCATAGTTTACCTTTTGTAATGTAGCACAAATCGCATCCACATCAGCGTCACTCATTGCATCTGATAATTCAACTGCAAATAAGTTTTTGTTAACCAATGTTTTTTCATGTCTGAATAAGACTGTTTCGCCACCAAGCGCTTTTTCAGTTTCGCCAGCGCCAACTTTGATAGTTTTCATTGGTGGAGCTGTTGCTTCTGATAATAATTCTTTGGACTCTTCTGAAATGTATGGACATTTTTCGATGGGTACAGCACCAGTAGCTGCTTTCATAGAGAAAGCCATACATGTTGGGAAACCACACTCTTTACAGTTTGTCTTAGGAGTGAGTTTAAAAATATCTAAACCTTTTACTGCCATTTGTATTCGCCTTCCTTTCCTAACCTATGATTCCAGCAACTAAGCTTTTGATCGCCTTAACTGATTCTGGATGTCTTACGATGATTGCGTTTGATCCGCCAACAACACAAGCTGCCGCTGTTGATACTTCCATACCAACCCCGCGTGCTTCCTGATCGCCCCATTCCGGTGCATCTTCAAGGGTGGAAACCGCTTCTTTAACGCCCCACGCTTCACCAGAAATATTAGTCATAATTGGCATTTGTAAACTTTCATCATTTTGACCTAGGCCAGCTAAACGAATACGATCCATGGTTGATGCAACATACTCAAAGCCATAGCCTACAGCTGCTGAACCAACATCCATCAGAATATCTTTTCCTTTAACACCTAATTGTGTTAATAAGATATTTAATTGTTTTGCAAGGTTGATATCAACTGAGGATTCTGCGGCTACTTTTTGTCCGTAAGCCATTCCGCCGGCAGCACCGATTGTCTTGTAATTGTCTTCTACAGCAGAAAATAAAACCACATTTTTTCCTTCAAGAGCTTGAGCAACTTTTTCCAGTAACTTAGCATCTTTGTCTGCGTTTTTACATCCTTCTACAACTAAAGGTACGCTAATTGCCGCTTCTACAGCTACCGCTGTCGCGACACAGTTTTCGACTGAATTGTCAGCACCGTTTGGATCAGCACTTTCAAGTTTAATTAACAAGAAGTCCGCACCTGATTTTTCTACTGCTGCTTTTGCCAAAGCCGCTGGGTTTTTAAGATCGTCACCGTAAATTGTTCCAAAGCAATCTGACCATTCATCGGTTGTGTCAGAGATTGCGATTCCAACTGCGGTTTTGAAGCCTTCAGTACCTAAAAATGGTAATGAGTTTTCTCCGCCAATGCTGATAGCTGCATCTCCTACACCTATCTCACATGCGTTGATCTTGCCACTAAATTTTTGTTCTGCTTTTTTGTATGGCATTTTTTTGTTTCCTCCTAACCTGTTACCTTTTTTCAAAATATTTATTTCAAAGCTTCACACTTTAAAACCAAATTAAAACCATTACATATTTTACAGCTTTTTACCTGTATATATAAGTATACACAGATTGTACACTATTAGTTAAAAGTTTGTCAATTATTTTTCGGCATTTTTCTAAAATTTATCCTAATTTTTTTTAGAGTCTAAAGAGAGCGTAAAGGTTTTCAGCGAAATCATCAAAACATCGCCTAAAATTGCCAAATCCTTAATATTAAAGACGTCTGTTAATTTTTTGTCAAATAATATTTGAGCCTCTGCTTCAAACTCATCATCGCCAAACCATAAAATCCAGATGAGATCAACCCCCGGTGTCACCGTAAACTGCCAGGAAAGATCACCCTTACCATAGGTCTTAGCTTTTTGCAGGCTCATATAGTGTTTAAGCTGTTCCGGCCTCTCATTGCCAATTTGCGCAAAAACTTGAATACAGCGTTTATGAAAATTCGAATAATAAATGGGCCCATCCGGAAATTCTTTAAAGCTGATCCATTCGTTGGTTGCTTCTTTTCCGTTGGCATTCATTAAGTAGCGAAGAATAAAAATTTTGACCGAGTAATTATCAAATTCTTCCTCTCGGGCATTCAAAACCAGACCGCTGGGATGAAGTACAAAATAGGATTCACCCAGGACCATTATTTCAAACCGCCCATTTTTCGGATCGAAGGGACAAAGAGACTTTTGACTCATCGCAACAGGATCAAAATTTTTAAATAAATCCCGGTTGATGATATAACTACTTTCCGAAAAATGGGGATCAATATTTAGTATCTTTGATTGTTTCATTATTTCTTGCTGAGTTCTTTTAATGCCGGAATAAAAATATCACCCATTACGGCCATATCCTCAGCACTGAAGGCACTGGGGAAATTAGCATCAAATAATATTTGCGCTTCCGGTGGGAATTCATCATCCCCAATCCAGAGAATAGCAGTCATAAACATATTATTAATGACTTCAAAACGCCATGAAAGATCACCAATACTTTGCGGCTCTGCTTTTAGAACAGCCATGGCCTTTTTTAAACCGTCAAGATTGTAATTAAAGGTAAAGGCAAAACGTTTTAAACAACGCCCTTCAAAACAGGGATAGTAGACATTCCCACCGGAAACATCCCGATAGGCGATGTTTTCGCCGGTGGCCTTAACCCCTTTAGCATTAATCAAATACCGTAAAATCATGGTTTTGAGTTTATAATTATCAAAATCCCGGCTGTCCATATCAGTCACATCACCCTGAGGATAGGTCACCTTATATGGCGTTCCCATCAGGGTGACTGTGAAAAAATTATCTTTTTCATTATAAGGACAGGTACTGTTAGCCGCAATCATCTGGGGATTAAGGTCCTTTAACAAGCCCTTGTAGTGTTCGAAGGGTATTTTATCTTTTCTTTTTTCTTCAATTGCGGTTTCATCCCGTAACGTATTTTCCATTTAAAAATCTCCTATTTTCAGTTTTCCAGGGAAGGAAATAAATTCATATTGGTATGGGGGATAAAACAGGCTGATATGAACTCATCCATATAAGTTGGGTGGACACTTAATTCCATATACGTCATATTCTGAGAAATCTCCCGAATCTTGTCTTTTCCTTCACTGAGGGTCAATGCCAGGTAACATCCCTGCATTGAGCTGTTACCGATGTAGTAATATTTCTCCACCGGGATATCTGGCAACATCCCCAGGGCGATAGCATTGGTAATATCCAGATTGGTACCGATGCCCCCGGCGACATAGATATTTTCCAGAACATCAATGGACATATCCAGACTTTCCATTAAAATATAGATCGCGGAGAAGACCGCTCCTTTTGCCTTGATAAAACTGTCAATGTCAATTTCCGTAATATATACATCTTTAGAACCATTATCCAATTCTTTGGAGTAGAGATAATACTGACCGATGCCGTATTCATCAAACTTGATTCGAGGATGATTCAGATCCCGTTCCATTCGGCCTTTTCCATTGATTATACCCGTTCGTTTCATCTCGCAAATTAAGTCGATGATCCCTGAACCACAAATTCCCACCGGGCTAACCTGACCAATGGTATTATAAAAAGGCCTTAAGTCTCCGTCATTGATAGTAACTTGCTCAATCGCTCCAGGCACAGCCCGGGTACCGCAGCTAATTTCACCGCCTTCAAAAGCAGGTCCGGCTGAACAGGCGCAGGTCATCAGAAAATCTTTATTTCCAAAGACAATTTCGCCGTTTGTTCCCAGATCCACCAGCATGGTGAAATCTTCCCGCATCCAAACGGGTACCGCAAAAACACCGGCGGTAATATCGCCGCCTACGTAACTGGCAACCGAAGGTGCTAAATATATTTTTCCTTCCGGATTAACAGTAATCCCTAATTCTGCACATTTCATTTCGGGGATGTCATTAATGGCCGGAATAAATGGTTCCCGTCTTAAATAGTCCGGATTAAGCCCCAACAGCAAGTGGTTCATGGTCGTATTTCCGGCCGCACAGACCTCATAAATATCTTCTTTGCTGATGCCAATGGTATTGACCAGTTTTTCAATAAGGTTATTGATGCTCTCATCAACTATGGCACGGCGCAGTTTTTCCAAGCCACCAGGTTTTTCTGAATAAACAATTCGGTTGATAACATCCGCCCCATATTTAACCTGGGCATTCCCCATTGAAGCCTTTGTTAAAATCTCATTGGTATTCATATCGACCAGACAAGCCGACACCGAAGTTGTCCCAATATCCAGAGCAATCCCGTACAGAACCGATTTTTCACTGTTTGCCGGTTTGACATCCAGAATTTCAGCCACTTCCCGGCGTTTTAAATAAACGACTTCGATCAAAAAATCATTCTTTCTAAAAGCATCTGGCAGTTTCTTGATGACATTTAAACTGATGGCAATATCTTCATAGCCTAATTGCTGCTTAAAATAAAGCTTTAGACGATCTTCATCAGCACTGTTATCTTCAATGCTGGGACACGGCAACTTGATGATCTCAGACCAGAGTCGGCTGGCATTGGTCATTCCTTCTTTGATCATTTTCTTGCGTACGTATTTAATATTTCTATTCTCATTGACCGACAGATCGGTGATCTGCATTTCGTTTACAAAAGAAGACGCTAAATCCGGTACTTCCACCTCGATATCTTCTATGATGGTTGAATTACATGAAAGTACGATCCCCTGGGCCATTTCTGCTTCAGAAATATGCCGGGATTTTTCTGTTTTAACCTGACCCGACTCTATTTTAACCTTGCATTTACCGCAGGTCACGTTTCCGCTACACGGTGAATCAATCATAACACCAGCTCTTCTGGCGGCTTCTAGTAAATTTTCTCCGTCGCTCGCGATTAAATCAACCGATCTTTTTCCTTTAATATTAAATCGCACCTTATTCATATAACAACCTCCCCTTTTCCGCAGTTTCCGTCTAAAAGGGCTGCCAAACAGCCCCATGTTTCTCGACAAACGTCTGCACCGATCAATTGATAATCTCTTTAGATATAACAATTGTCGGTGCTACTTAATCCATTTGTCAATAAGTCTTAAGAGCCTTAATCAGGCATTTATTTTTTGCCGTTTTTGATCAGTTCAAGTTTGTTGACAATATCGCGTAGCGCAACCTTGGCTGGTGAATCAGATGGTAAATCAACCAACGGTTTGCCATAAGCATCAAATTCAAACACATTCTGATCTAATGGCACAACACCAATAAGATCAAGACCCTGGTTTTTAATTTCTTCGGCTGTTCCTTCGTTTAAAACGCCATCTGGGGCGCGGTTGACGATCAGCTTAATCACTGGTACTTTCAGTTTAAGTTCAGAAACCAACTCTTTGATTCGGCCAACAGCCTGAATCCCACGACGGGAACAGTCGCTGACAAGAATAAGCATATCAATTCGACCGAGCGTTCCCCGGCTTAGATGTTCCATCCCCGCTTCATTATCAACGATAATATATTGATAGTTACCTGCCAGCATATCAAGCTGAGTTTTTAAGATTCCGTTAACATAACAATAACAACCAGCACCCTGGCTGCGACCCATAACCAGAAGATCATAACCATTTCCTTCGGCAACGGCCTGATTTAACCGAAGTCTCAAAAAGTCTGTTTTTGTCACACCTGGAGGCAATGGTACCCCATCCATTTCGGCATGATTTACTTCTTCTTTAATCTCACCAATGGAAAGTTCCACTTCTTCCCCCAGTACTTCGTTAAGGTTTGCATTGGCATCGGCATCCACTGCTAAAATTGGACCCAGACCTTCTGCAACTAAATATTCAATAAGCATACCGGTAAGACTTGTTTTACCAACGCCACCCTTACCCGCAACTGCAATATTAAAAGCCATAATGTTTCCTCCATTATCGTTTCTCCGGTCAATTTTCTCTTTTCAGTGTAAGTTATACCCACTGATTTATCAACAGGAAAAATTCGTATTTTGTCAACTTGTATATATATGTATCGACAGGGTTATCATAACATAATCATTCTGATTTTACAACAGAACTTTATCGCTTAATGAGCAAATTAAAGCCTTTATAAATTATTTTTTTCTGTTTTCTGCAAAGGTTTACGAAACCATGATAAATGCTATATTTTTTTGCACTTTATCCACGCTCTAAATACTTGTAATGCATTTTATTTTCGATCGCTGAAGCTACTTAAATTTTGCATTTGTAAACTAAAAAGAGCCATATCCACAAAAATTTTGGATATGGCTGTATTTTGGGGACGAATAATTACAGGACACTTTTTTAGCCAAGCTTACTGCCAGGAATTGATACCTAAGCGCTTATCTTAATTTTTCTTCGCCTAAGACAATAAATCGCTATCATGCTTCTTTAATCATTCTCCAATACTTTTCCATCAGTAGTGACGGTCAATACCTGCCATGGAATCATTTTTCCTGAATCCTTAAGTGCTGTGGTAACTGCTGCAGTAATCCCTCCGCAACAGGGAACTTCCATTCGGACGACAGTAACGCTTTTAATCTCATTACGTTTTAATATTTCAGTCAGCTTATCCGCATAGTCAACGGCATCTAGTTTTGGACAACCGATTAAGGTAATTTTATTTTTGATAAAGCGATTATGAAAATCAGCATAGGCATAGGCGGTACAATCTGCCGCAATCAACAAGTGGGCACCATTGAAATAAGGGGCATTAACCGGTGCCAGCTTAATTTGAACCGGCCATTGTCTAAGTTGTGATTCGAGCGCTTCAGTTGGTGCTGGTTTCTCCGCAGCCACGGTTTCCCGAACAATGGCCTTAGAAGATGAGCCGGGGCATCCGCATGGCAGTGGTTCCGGTCCGTCATCGGTCGCTATCGTTTCTCGGACAATGGTTTTTGCCTGGGTTCCCGGACATCCGCCTGCTTTTTTCGCGCCACTATTTTGTGTCGTTTCCTTTTTTTTCATATTTTCTAAGACCGCGGCTTCGTCATAAGCTGCCGCTTCCCGTTCCACAAAGGTTATCGCTCCGGTGGGACAACTTGGCAGACAATCTCCCAATCCGTCGCAATAGTCGTCACGTAGTAATTTGGCCACGCCGTCAACCATTCCAATTGCGCCTTCATGGCAGGCTTCTGCACATAATCCACAGCCGTTGCACTTATTCTCATCTATTGTAATTATTTTTCGGATCATCTTATTTTCCTCCTTGGAATTTGGTATTGATTTCTTGAACCAATCATAATATAATTTACCCAAAACTACCGTTGCATATGCAACACAAAGGATAATTATGAAT
>Ga0163223_100256_pt1 | contig 18044 bp, 10 predicted proteins | sample MSEWel2016_02_17_2_FD_113147 | JGI IMG/M metagenome (GOLD analysis project Ga0163223, IMG submission 113147) | Subsurface microbial communities from deep shales in West Virginia, USA - MSEEL Well Study Marcellus 5H_2016_02_17 ...
ATATAAACAATTATCCTGTTTTTAACCTAACCTTAATTCATTACACACCCTTAATGGATTTTCAAGGAAGTTAAAGGGCAAAAGAACAAGTCTAAAACGGCAAGTTATTTCGGCACAATCCCTAACAGTTTAAAGAATGCAGTAGTTCAGGGTGTCTCTTCTCCCTGAATCAGATTTTTTTGAGAAAGGCTTCATAATTCTGACCTTCTGCAAATGAAATAATCAGTAAAAGCCAAATTACTGTTATGATCTTCTTCATTTGGTTTGTTATTTTAATCATTCAATCAATCCCCGCTCCTTATACTTTTGGATAAAATGCTGATCCAATTCTTTCGAATCCCTGTACTTCTTCCTTAAGGCCTGAAGTTCACTTTTCAGTTCTTTAACCACTTCCTGGTATTCGGGGTCATCATAGACATTATTCAATTCAAGCGGGTCTTTTTTTCGATCGTACAGTTCCCATTCGTCTATATCGTAATAAAACCGGGCCAGTTTATAGTCTTTATTGACGATGCCGTAATGCCGCTTCACCATGTGAAAACCCGGATACTCGTAATAATGATAATACACGGCGTTGCGGGTCCATTCTTCCGGTTTTCCTTCCAGCAAAGGCATCAGACTTTCTCCTTGCATATCTTCCGGAGGTTCGATACCGGCAGCTTCCAAAAATGTCTGGGCAAAATCGAGGTTTTGCACCATTTCATCTGTCACAGAGCCAGGCTCTATTTTTTCGGGCCACCTGATCAAGAGAGGGGTTTTAAAGGATTCATCATAGATAAAACGCTTGTCGAACCAGCCATGCTCACCCAGGTAAAATCCCTGGTCGGATGTATAAACCACAATCGTGTTTTCACTAAGACCCTTTTCATCGAGGTAATCGAGCACACGTCCCACATTCTCGTCAACAGAAGCAATACATGCCAGATAATCCTGCATATAGCGCTGATATTTCCAACGCATAAGAGCAGAGTCATTCATGTTGGGATACATTTTCTTAAACTCCTCATTTACGGGGCCATACACAGCATCCCACTGTTCTCTTTGTGCTTCGGTAAAACGGTCATATTTTCTTTTAAAAACATTAAATCCCCATTCGCTCATTTCATTCATTCCGAGGTCTTTTGCCACCTCAGGATAAATTTTGTTGTCAGAAGAAATGTGCATGTGTTTCAGCAGATTCATTTCAGCTTCACGGGCGGCAGTTCCTCTTCCTTCATAATCGTCGAAAAGGGTCTCGGGTTCGGGGAATGTGCGCCCGGTAAATTCTTTATAATGACGTGGGGCCGGAAACCATTCACGATGCGGAGCTTTGTGCAGATAAAACAAAATGAACGGGTCTTCTTCCCTGCGACGGTTTTCAAGCCAATCAAGTGTCAGATCAGTAATAATATCGGTCACATATCCCTGAATGGTCGTATCGCCTTTATCGGTGATGAATTCCGGATTATAGTAATCTCCCTGTCCGGGAAGAATTTTAAATTCGTCAAAACCTTTGGGGTTGTTCCCAAAATGAAGCTTGCCGAACATGGCTGTTTGATAACCTTGCTCGTGCAAAATTTGCGGAAAGGTTACATTGGTGGTATCAAAAGGAAAGATATTATCAATTTTCCCATGAATGTGTGCATGCTTACCTGTAAGAATAGTCGCTCTGGAAGGCGCACAAATAGAATTGGTCACACATGCATTGGTAAAGAGCATACCTTCCCGGGCAAGCCGGTCAATATTAGGCGTTTCAATCAGCTTATTGCTGTAAGCACTGATGGCCTGATAGGCATGGTCGTCGCTCATTATGAAGACGATATTGGGTCTTTCGTTCTGCTTTTCAGCTTCGGTACAGGAAACAGCCAGGGAACAGAATATCCCTGTTGAAGCCATGATACCTGCTCGCGATAAAGAATGTATTTTCATCGTATCACTCATTTATTTAATTTTTAGAATGTCCGTTTTCTCAGAAATCCCGTTCTCATTAAAGGCCTCTATGGAAAAATAATATTCCGTATTCCGGTCCAAACACCTCATGAGATGTTCATTGACATCATAAACGAGCCATGAGTGGTACAGTTTATCGGGTGCAATGCCCCAGCGGATGTTGTAGCCCTGCGCACCTTTTACAGTCTCCCACGATAAAGAGACATTTCTCCGGTCTTCCTGGCGGTTCACTTTAAAATTCTTCACTTGTGCGGGTTTTTCACCGTAACCTTTACCAAATACCCGTATCCCGGACAGGCCAAAGTTTTTCCCCGGAACTTTCACGTTGTTGTAGCGGACAAACTTTGCCCGAACCGGCTGGTTGAGGACAATATAGGCATTCGGGGCATCCTTGTAACTGTCACTCCGGTCGACCACGGTTTCCCAGTTCTCACCGTCTTCTGATACTTCGATGGTAAAACGGTGCCGCAAACCATCCACACGGGTGTAGATACCTGTGTTATGATCGTGGAAATTCACCTGAAACGCATATACTTTTCCGGGGGAGAGCATTTCAATTTCTACCCATTGCTTTTCGTCATTGGCTTCGGCTACCCAGAAAGATTTTGGACTTTCATCGGTCAGAACTTCCGAAATTATTTCACCTTCATCATTTGTTTTTAAAGGCATTTCCGTGATGTCATACTCCCCGTCGGTAGAGGTGCTTTTCCGTACCTGCTCTTTCGATGAAGAAACCGTGGTCTTTCCTTTGTAGGAAAGTAACATCCACCCGGTATGCTGCCCGGCTTTGGTAGGATGATCGGGAGCATAGCGCGGATAATCGCCATAATGGGTGTTGGAATACATCAGGCCATCCTCGTCAAAATAGGCAGGAAACATACAAAGCCGGCGTTCCCAATGGGAATTGGATGCCAGTGCCATCGTGGCAAAATGCCAGTACTGCCCGTTGGTCTGTTGCATGGTCATGCCATGGCCGGCACCGTTGGTAAACCCGCCGGGCTTGAAACTCATGGGATTATTCTTCATATATTCAAACGGGCCAAGCGGAGAATCCCCAATGTAAACACCATCGCCGTAAACATTAAATTGTGTCCCCGGGGCCGCATATTGCAGATAGTATTTCCCGTTGTGTTTGGTCATAGATGCTCCTTCAATATATCCCTCCTTTAAAACAGGGTGAAAATTGTTTTCACCAAACCGTTCCCATCCATGTTCTTCCTCAACAAGGTTGATCAGGTCTTTTTTTACGCCGGTTTCCAGGAAGCGGTCATCTTTATTCAGCATTTTCACCCTTATGGGATGCACATTGGATGAGCCCCAGTACAGATAAGTCTTTCCGTCATCGTCGATAAATAGTTCCGAATCCTGAATATTATTAGTGATGGAAGCTGTCGGTTTCCATTTCCCGCTTTTGGGGTCATCGGTATAGAGAATACTCCCGTAACCGGCCGGATCCCCGGCAAAATAGATTACCGAATCTTTATAGTTAAAAGCCGTTGGTGCATTTGAACCCTCAAAGAACCATTTTTCGGGTTCAATAAACTCCCAGTTCACGAGATCAGTGGAATGCCAGTAACCGAATGAACGGGTTACAAACATATAGTACTCATCCCGAAATTCTACCACTGCCGGATCGGCGCCGGAGCGATAGGAGATATTCATTGCCGAATTGTAAACCATATAAGTATAGTCAATATCCAGCGGATTGCAGTATGTTCTTGGTATTATTTCCTGAGACTTGGTCATTAAAGTAGACAGGAGTAATACCGCTGATGTAAATATAAATCGTATTTTTTTCATGGTGTTTATTTTTGCCCTGGGTCGACGTGATTTTATAAAATTACCTCGTTTCATCAGTATAAAATTTATCTAATTCATTGGTCTGATGGAACTCGCATGATTGAGTTTTATACATGTCCTTTTGTGACAATCTTTGTCATGCTCGTTTCCTTTGTGTAAACCAGGATCCTCTCTATTATTTAAAAAAAAATCACAGAGGGAAAAGTGAAACACAAAGATTTCAAATTTCAACCCGTTACTCAACCAGCAAAAACTCCAGGTGATTAGACTCATCTGCCGAACTGGAAGCTATCCAGGCTTCAAATTCACCGGGTTCAGCCACCCATTCCATATCAAGATTATACATCTTAAGCCTCTCTTCATCGATGGTAAATTCAACGGTCTTTGTTTCTCCTTTTTTAAGATGTATCTTTTTAAACCCTTTCAACTCTTTTACGGGGCGGACAACCGAGCCCACTTTATCATGAATATAGAGCTGCACCACTTCTTCTCCGTCCATGGTTCCTGTATTGGTTACATCAACCGAGACGGTCAGGATTCCACCGCGTTCCAGTTTTTTTGAACTGATCTTCGCATTGTCGTATTCGAAAGAGGTATAACTCAGCCCATAACCGAAAGGATAAAGCGGACTATTGGGACAGTCAATGTAGGAAGAGCGATAATCAGCAGGATTATCTTCGTCAAAAGGCCGTCCGGTGTTTTTTACGTTATAGAAAATGGGGATCTGTCCAACGTTGCGGGGAAAAGTCATCACCAGTTTGGCAGACGGGTTGTAATCGCCCGAAAGCACGTCAGCAACAGCATGTCCGGCCATTATCCCTGGATACCATACTTCAACAATGGCATCCACGTTTTCGGCTTCCCACGATAAATCTAACGGACGACCATTAAAGAGAACCAGGATAATCGGCTTTCCGGTCTTTTTCAGTTCCTTCAGAAGTTCACGCTGATTCCCTGGCAAAGTAATGTCGGTGCGGCTGGCTGCCTCGCCTGACCAATGAAATTTCTCGCCCATGGCCACCAGAATAACATCACTGGTTCGGGCAAGATTAATTGCCTCAGGGAAGCCACTTCTGTCTGGGACTCTGGTTGTAGAAACTTTTTGCGTGGTTCTGTCAATAACCGGTAACGAAGTTCCCTTTGCATAAGAAAACTTAACCTGAGAATCCTTATATTTTTCCTCCAAGCCTTCCATCAGGGTAACAGATTTACCGGGGTCACCTTTAATGGCCCATTCTCCGGTAAGACTTTCGCGTTCCTTCACAAACGGGCCGATAAGAGCGACTCGCTTGGGTTCATTCTTCTTCAGTGGCAACACATTGTTTTTGTTTTCAAGAAGGACAATTGAGCGTTGAGCTACTTCCCGGGCAGCCTTCAGGTGTTCAGGATTCATCACTACCTCTTTCTGGCGCTCTGCATTACAATATTTGAAGGGGTCATCAAACAAACCCAGTAAGAATTTCATTTCCAGGATACGCGAAACAGCCACGTCAATCTGCTTTTCAGAAACCTTGCCTTCCTCAACCAACTCTTTTAGATAAGTAACGAAACCTTCACTGATCATATCCATGTCGATGCCTGCATCAATGGCCAACTCAGTCGCATGTTTAAGATCCCTGGCAAATCCGTGAGCCACCATTTCCTGAATGGCAGTATAATCGGTTACCACCATTCCGCCAAACCCCCAGCGGTCGCGCAATATCTCCTTAAAAAGGTATTTATTTCCGGTACAGGGAACCCCGTTTAAATCATTAAAAGCGGTCATAAAGGCAGTTACACCCTCATCAACCGCTGCTTTAAACGGAGGCAGATAAGTTTCATGAAGTGTCCGAACAGACATATCAACAGAATGATAGTCGCGACCAGCCTGGACAGCACCATACCCGACAAAATGCTTACTGGTAGCCATCATGGTGTTGATTTTGGAAAAATCTTTGTAGGTTTCTATCCCCTGAAATCCTCTTACACGGGCACGGGCCACCAGACTTCCCAGGTAAGGGTCTTCTCCGGCGCCTTCCATCACGCGGCCCCAACGGGGATCACGGGCAATGTCGATCATCGGCGCAAAATTCCAGGCTATACCGGAGGCCGTTGCTTCTTCAGCAGAAATACGAGCGCTTTGTTCCATCAGTTCCAAATCCCATGAGCATGCTTCGGCCAATGGTATGGGAAAAGTGGTTTCCAGCCCGTGAATCACATCGGCCGCAAAAAGCATAGGAATTTTCAATCTTGAATACTTCAGGTTTTGCTCCTGAAGCATTCTTATATGATCGGCTCCAAAAGTGTTAAAGATGCTTCCGATCATTCCTTTTTTAAGATATTCACCTGCTTTGGTTTCAGCGACCTCTCCTGTAACCGCAAAATTCCCGGAATACTGATTCATCTGCCCGATTTTCTCCTCCAGGGTCATCAGGTTAAGCACCGAATCCACCTTTCTTTCTATTACCGGATCACCGCTGTAGCTCTTCCATTGCGTAGAATTGACGGAGTTGTCGGCATTGCCACACGAGACAAGGGGGGAAATCAAGCTCAATACAACTATTGATAATTTCATTTTTCTCATAATATTTTTTATTTTACAGATTCAAACTTCAGATAATCAGACATCATTTTTTTACCTGATCCGGAAGCAGTATCCCATTTAATTTTCGAATCCTCTGGCATTGGTTTCATAGACCAGCGTAGGGAAACTGGAGGCCGGGAGGCAGGCCAATACAATGTAATCATCAGAAAGGAGAATAAGGAGAATTTTACAAGATCACATGTTTTCATGACTGTATTTTTATTTATACAATTTCATTTGCCCGGAATAATTCATCAGCATAAAATCAGTCTAAGTTATTGGTCTGATGGAACTTGCATGATTGAGTTTTATATATGTTCTTTAGTGACAATCTTTGTCATGCTCGTTTCATCCGTATAAAATTTATTTTTAAGGTCGGATGGAACCCGACCCGGGTAATCCAGGCTTGTTTCACCGGATAGATATGTGCACTCCGGGTTAAACACCTTTCCATTTCGGGATCAATTCATGTTACTTTTCAAACCGAATTAAATCATATTTGACCGGATGTGCCTCTAAAACAATTATTTATCTATTTCAAAATCCAGCTTTTCAAGCCCTTTCTGAACATCCTCATCCTGCATGAAAAGCTCCCACAGCAGGCCTGTCCGGTAGTTTTCAATCATCACCGGAATGGGGCCCTGATCAATGGCCAGGTAGCGCCGGGGATACCATTCATACTCTTCACTGAAAGCATCGTAAAACCCATAAGGCCCCCATATTTTATCGCCCAAATCTTCGTAAAAATGACGAATAACCGGCATCACTTTTGCCGGAGCATACGGCATAGAAGACAATGCAGCAGTGGGGGCAATAACTCCCAGATCGAAAGAAGGCCGGTGACCGGCATAACTTGTCTGTTGCGAATTACCGCTTAGGGGTTTCCCATCAGACTGCCCCTTTACATAAGCAGCAGCCCCAGGAACACTATAACTGGAAGTAAGTCCCCAGACATCTTCGCCATAGCCGGCATAATTATTGGGATTATTAACACAATGCTGACGATTGATGAGCGTATGCGCCACGTTATTGTCCCAGTAATTGGCGTACCGGTCGGAAAGGCCCCTGGGATCAAGCCCCAGCCATGAATAATGCGCCCAGAACAAAGGACCTCCCTTTTGGGGATCAACATGATGCTTCAGAGGCAATGTGTAACCAAAGACGGTATAGTTGGCAGAAATATCTCCGTTCATGGCCCACCCTTGATGGTAAACCTCAGGATCAATGGGATGTGTTGGCGAAGAAGCTGCGAGAACATACATCACCATGCATTCGTTATAGCCGGTGACACCAAAATCCATCTTCCAGCCGTGAATAGGCGACCAGTGCCAGTAAAGAATGTTTTCTCCCCCTTTAGTGTACCAGTCCCATTCCACTTCACGCCATAACCGGTCGATTTCTTCGGTCAGAAGTTTTTCGGTCTCATTACCATCTTTAAAATATTGTTTCACGGCCAGCAATCCCTGCACCAGAAAAGCAGTTTCTACCAGGTCACCTCCATCATCATATTGAGAGAATGGCTTTACTTTACCCGTTTCCCCATTTAACCAATGCGGCCAGGCACCATGAAAACGATCGGCCTTTTCCAGAAAACCAACGATTTTCTGAAACCTCTGAAAGGCTTCTTCCCGGGAGATAAAGCCCCGTTCCACACCAACCAGAATGACCATCAAACCAAACCCGCTGCCACCGATGGTAACAATATGCTTATCGTTCTGGGGATAATGGCCGTCCACATGAAATCTTTCACGTGCCATGCCCGAATTAGGCTCAGCACCATCCCAGAAATATTGAAATGTGCGATATTGCACAAGATTCAACAGTGAATCATCCGATATTGCGTTGGCATCTGTTTTCGTAGTTTTGCCGGACTTTTTACTGCCGGTATTGCAAGCTGCTATGAAAAAAGCAACAAAAACAACGGTCAGCTTTAATATGTTAATCACTTTATTCATCATTTTCCTGATTAGATGTCATTCATTTAACCACTCCCTCTCCCACCTTAACTTTTTCGGAACTGCAACATATATTAAGACGCACTACTAACCGATAAAAATTTGAGATTGCTTCACTACGTTCGCAATGACATTCAGACCTCAGGTTTTCCGGGGTTGGAAAGAGGCGTTGCGAGTGAAACAGCTTGTCCCGGTTTATCGGGAAAGCAATCTATTCTAAAAACTAAAGATTCCCCGGTTACTAGTGATTAAGAAGCTAAGATTTAGTCATTTGCTCTTGTTCTAAATCATTTTCAACCATCCCCGGGCGTTTTCTGTCATTCCCGGACATTTTCTTCTGATCCCTTGATATTTTCTTCTGCCCCCGGGTGTTTTCTACCGTTCCCGGGCATTTTTCTTCTCCGGAAGATTCTTCAGATACAGTTATTAAAAACTAAACCCCAGTTTTGAAAGACCGGTCTGGATCTCAGGGCAAGACATGAGTAAATTCCATATCAGACCGGTACGATAGTTTTCTATCATCACAATGACAGGTCCCTGGTCGATGGCCAGATATGAGTCGGCCGTCCACTCTTCCGTTACGTTGAACGCATCGTAAAAACCGTATTCGCCCCATAGTCGGTCGCCCATCTGATAATAAAAAAAACGTATGGCCGCCATTGATTCTTCAGGGGTATAAGGAATAGAAGAAATAGCTGCAGTGGGCGTGATCACCCCCGGATCGTTGGTGGGTGAATGAGCTGAATATCCTTCATGATTGTCACTTGCAGTAAGTCCCCAGCATTCTCCACTATAACCGACATAATTATTCGGATTGGTAATGCAATGTGCCCGATTGATGAGGGTATGATTACGGTTTTGTTCCCAATAGCTGGCATACTGATCGGAGAGGTTTCGCGGATCAATCCCCAAAAAGGAGTAATGGGCAAAAAACAAAGGGCCTCCATAATCATATCCCACAGGAAGATTGGTTCCATAAAACTCACTCCCGTTGACGATGCCACCGTTACGAGCCCACCCCTCATGGTAAGCATCTGCAGAAATGGGATGTGTATCGGAGGAAGCCGCCATGATATAAGTAATCAACGCTTCATTATATCCCTGAATTTTCATATCCATTTTCCAGCCATGATTGGGTGACCAGTGCCAGTATAGCACCTTTTGTCCGTCACGGGTGTACCAATCCCATTCAATACCCTCCACCAGTTCGTTTACTTTTGTGATCAGGGAATTCTCATCCGGATCGCTTGCATTCAGGTATTGACGGGCAGCTAACAGACCGGCAGCCATAAAAGAGGTTTCCACCAGGTCTCCCCCATCATCGAACGTACTGAAAGGTTGCACTTCCCCGGTGGTTCCATTTAGCCAGTGCGGCCAGACACCATGAAACCGATCGGCTGTTGCCAGAAAATCGACCATTTTATGTAGCCGCGCTACACCCTGTTCGCGGGTAATAAATCCACGTTCAATACCAACAACAAGGGCCATTACACCAAAACCTGAACCGCCGACAGTAACTATTTCTCCGGATGCCTTGCGCTCACGGGCCAGACCACTCACCGGATGTGCAAAATCCCAGAAGTACCTGAATGTGTGCTGCTGAATTTTGGTCAGCAGTTCCTCATCGGAAATCTGAGAAAATTTGGGGGTGGAATCCAATTGGGTATAGAATTCCAGTTCCAGTCCTTCAAAAGGCCGCCCAATGCGGTTTTCTATATTTGAAGAAACAGATAACCGGAATTTATTGTAATCTTCCAGTGTTTGATCCGGGGTAAGAGAAATGATATGGTCATCAATCTGACTTAAAGAATATCCTACCGGAGAGCCATTATTTCTTAACAAAGTATATCCGAAAAGATCATCAGATGAAATGGATCCATTAAAATAAAAATCGATTTGCGGATTCCGATCAATGTCTTTTATTCGTTGCACAGGATTGATTTCCGTATCATTGATTTTGATAATTTTCAAAACCAAAGGGCTGGTAAATGTGGTAAAGTTGTAAACCTGCTCCTCAAAAGATTCATTGTTAACCCCCTTCATAGAACCGGACAAACTGAGTGTATAACTGCTGTTTTCAGCCAAAACAGGGTGACTGATGCTAAATAGTTTATTCTCATTTACCGAAGAAAAAATCAAGTCAACCACCTGACCGGCCGCTCCTGACAGTGTAATATTCTCCTCTGCCTCAACGGGATTCACCGAATGACTAAACCTTATTTCGACCGGATCGTCAATTACAACATCCTGATTATCCCCGGAAGAAGAAAGAACCTGCTCTCCAACTCGCACATAAGTCACCGTTAGATTTTCCGGTTTTTCTTCAGATTCCGGCTCATCGTCTTTGCAGGACTGAAAAAACAGCAGACCTGATAACAAAAGCAGCAGAAAGTAACGCATATCACACAAAGTAATGAGTAAGGGATTGTTACGAAATAACTTGTCGCTTTAGACTTGTTCTTTTGCCCTTTAACTTCCTTGAAAATCCATTAAGGGTGTGTAATGAATTAAGGTTAGCTTAAAAAATAAATCTCGGGTATTCAGCGAATTATAAAATATTTTCAGGTAGTTTATTCTATTACACACCCTAAATAGCTCGCTATTCGCAGTATTTTCAAGTCGGAAAAGAACAAAATAACTTCGTTAAATCTGTCAATTTATTTCATTACAAACCCTAAACGGTTTTATTACACAAAAAGTAAATGATGGCCCACCGGAAACAACCGGCGGGCCAACAAAGGTTCTATCGGTTGTGTAATCTAAAGTGCATCATTCATCAAGGATTCTACTTCTTCTGCCGAGAGTGCCTTGTCAAAGAGGTAGAGTTCATCCATATAACTCAAATCCGAGAGATGATCCCATCCTGCAAAGCGCGGTGCTCCTGACATAACAGACATGATGTCACAACCTGTCCAGTCAATGGGGCTGGAATCTGCCGCCATAGCCTCTACTCCATTAATATAGATTATCGTCTGACTTTCAGAGATAGTAAAGGCAAGGTGTACCCATTCGTTGAGCGAAGGATCAACCGTACCTCCGTCATTCCAAACTTCGCCATCGCCGGTTCCGATATTCAGCTTAAACCGTTGCTCTGTGTCGTTTCCTTCACGGAAGAACCGGAATCCGGAAGTACGCAAATTCTGTGCATCCGGATTATCAGGATCCTGCGGACCGACCACTAAAATTCCGGCACGATCAGGCACAGCATTTGGCTTATACCAGAATGCAGCACTGAATTCATTGGCAGTCAACCCGTCGGTGGGATAGGTCAGGTAAGAATCAGCAGCACCGGCATAAGCATTGATTCCTTCGACGCTCTCGCCCGCAAAGTCCGGTGTTCCGACCTCGGAAGCCATGATTTCACTGATTTTCTCCTCATAAGTACCGTCAAACGGCATATAGAATGTTTCATTCTCGTATTGCGGCTCATAAGGCGGCACCTGTCCTTCGTCTGCCATTACCTGCTGCAGTTCTTCCTGCGTCAACGCTTTGTTGAATATCCTCAACTCGTCATACAAACTCATATCCGATCCGTGATCCCAGTAAGCAAAATTAGGAGCACCGGAAGCAATGGAAATACCTTCACACCCTGTCCAATCGATAATACCACCTTCAGTAGAACTTACCGGTTCTCCGTTGAAATAAATGATAGTAGAAGCTTCGGAAACCGTAAATGCGATGTGCACCCATTGATCCGATGATGCATCAATCACATCTCCATCGTTCCAGATTTCTGCACTTGCGATTCCCACATTCAACTTGAACCGTTGAGAAGCAGCATCTCCTTCACGGAAAAAGCGCAACCCTTTGGTACGGTCTTCTCCTTCGGGACTGATAGAAATCACTCCGGCCTTGCCCGGCACAGTATTCACTTTGTACCAGAAAGCAGCCGTGAAAGCTCCGGTATTTAATATATCTGTAGGATAAGAAACATACGCATTTTCAGCACCCTGATAAGCTTCCAATGATATTCCGTCATCGACAAAACCGGGATCACCAACTTTCGTCCCCATCTCCTGTGATATAAGTTCCATCAGGTCTCCATTGAACGGCATATAAAAGATTTCACCATCAAACTTGGGCTCATAGGGAGGTACTTTCTCAAAAGTAACCGACATCTCTGTGCTTTTACCATCCAGATCGGTCGCAGTAATTGTAAGTGTGTGCTCTCCATTTCCCAATCCTTCATAAGTCAGCTCATGGAGAAATCTGCGATAATCAATAAACTCACTAAAAGAGCCGATTTCAGCTCCATCGAGCACTACTTTTATCGTGCCGATTTCAATATCATCTGTGACTTCAAAATCAATAGCAATAGTGGTTTCCGGCTCAGTCACCTGAATACGTGTGCCCTCTTTGGGATAATTGAGGGTAATCTGCGGGTCGGATTCATCGGGCCCCGGCTCAACGCGCGAAATGGAATCAATGCCCTCTTCACAAGATGCAGCAAAAAGAAGCAGCATTGAAAAAACCAGTATATTTTTTATAATATTCATATTATTTCTGTTTTAAATTATAGACCATTATTCAGCATCAGTTCCCAGTACAGGCAACAGGTCAACCTGGGCCTGAGGATAGGGCAGATATTCTTTGTCAGCTGTAAACTGACGTCCGTCATAGCTCAGTGCATTGTAGTTATCAAGACGAATCATGTCGTAGTAACGAATACCCAGTTCCATCGCCAGTTCGGCAAATTTTTCATCCATTACCTGCTGGGGGGTCACACCGCTCAGCATGGACAATCCGGCACGCTGACGAACCTCATTCACAGCCTCATCGGCGGTCATCACTGAACTGGTGGCACCTCTGGTAAGGGCTTCAGCATGCATCAACAAAATTTCAGCATAACGAATAATAATGTAATTCTTATTGGTTCCATATCCTGTGCGGCCTTCTGTGAGCTGATTAGAAGGCAGATAATGCTTACCACTGGAAAACAGTCCCCTGGGAAAGTCGTTAATCACATCTCCCGAAGGAGTGGTATTTGAGATCCATTCGGGAAGATCAGCATAGTCTGGATCCTCCTGAATTTCGGCAATCCCGCGATTCGTAAAAAGCACACTGGTTTCCAGACGCAGCCGTTCTCCACGATCAAGCATAAACCTAATCCATTTCAGACTGGGTTCAAAGAATCCCCAGCCATCTCCGGCACCTTCAACGGCAGGCGTCCAGTTTTGAGGGCCATAGAAGTCAAACAAGTGACTAATGTTATCGCCTGATCCTTGCCCAAAGTCAGAAAACTGAAGTTCCAAAAGGTTCTCATCATTTAGTTTTCCGGGGATTTTAAAAAGGTTGTAAAAGTCGGGCTCCAGGGTAAAAAGACCGGAAGATATAATTGATCCGGTAGCATCGGCCACTCCCTGGTAATTCTCCATCTCGAGATGAGCCATTGCCTTGAGCACCAAAGCGGTGTAGCGCGTCACCCCTCCCGGGATATCAGTCCGCTCATTGGGACGCATGTCGGGCAAATTGGGAATAGCCTCATCCATCTGATCCAAAATATGTTGCATCACCTCAGTTTTAGGCGAAAGTTCTAATGAATACAATTGAGAGGGGTCGGAACTTTCGGTAATAAATACATCCCCCCACATCCGCGAAAGCTGCAGCAATAACCAACCGCGCAACACTTTTGCCTCGGCAATATACTGATCACCCATGGTCTGTGAAGCACCATTTGCAATGTAAAGATCCACCTGCTCCATAGCAGAATGCGCTGTAAAAATGTCTTTATACATATTCTGCCAAACAGAATTGAACATCCAGAAATTCCTGTTGTAATTGAATTTATCTGTATTGGCATAATCCTGCTGGTCTCCTTCACCTCCATGGTTCACATCGTCACCCCTGACAGCCAGCAGAGGAATGTCTTCCCATCCTCTTTGATAAAAATCGGCATACGTCCCAATCAAAGGAAGAATCATATTGCCGGAGATGGTATAATCTGTTTCATCGGTAAAAGCCCGGTTTTCGGCAGGTTCATCCAACAGGTCGTGACACGCTGTGGCAAACAGCATTCCTGCAACCGAAACAGTGAGTAAAATATATTTGACAGGTTTCATAATAAATTCTTTTATAGATTAAAACTTCAGGTTGAGTCCTACTGTGTAAACGGCCGGAATGGGATAAGTCTGGCGGTCAACACCATCGGACACCTCTGGATTGAACCCGTTGTATTCAAAAATAGTCAGCGGCCGCTCTGCAGTAACATAGATGCGTGCTTCCGGAAGTTGACCATCCAGCCACCGTTGGGTATCCAGTGAGTATCCAAGTTGGATATTCTGAATTCGCATAAAGGATCCATCTTCCAAAAAATAATCACTCATCTTTTGGTTCCAGCCTTTTCTAAGACCTGCGGACGATGGATATTTATTGGAAGTGCCTTCTCCGTGCCATCTGTTTTTAGCAAGGTCAGCATCCAGATTTCCATCGTTGGTCCAGATAATTTCTCCTCTTTTCCGGTTCAAAATTTTATTCCCTGTTTGTCCGGTAAGACTGAGCGAGAAATCAAAATTCTTATAGTTAAGACCAATATTTGCACCATACATAAAAGAGGGGAAGTAAGAGCCCAAAACCACACGGTCTTTATCGTCAATTATATTATCACCGTTCTGGTCTTTAAAGATGAGATCTCCGGGTTCCAGGGTAACGCCTTCTGCTGTTGGTCCGGCTTCTATCTGCGCTTCATTCTGGTAAACGCCAAGCACCTCGTGACCAAAGAATGCCAGCAAGGGTTCTCCAACAATGGATCGTTGCCGAAACTCTGCAGAACCACCATCAATATATGGCTGACCATACAAGTCGCGCACCTCATTTTCAAGGGTGGAGATGTTTGCGCCAATATTGTAACTAAAGTCATCTGAAATACTGTTGCTGTAATTCAGTGCCACCTCAAGTCCGGAATTCCTGATAATTCCCACATTCCGAAGCACTGTTTCTTCAACAGAAGGGATATTTACACCAATGGCAGCATTCTTGGTATCTCTGATATAATAATCTGCCTCAAGCGAGAGACTACTATTGAGGAATCTTGAAGAAATACCGATATTGGTCTCTTCTGTCAATTCCCACTTCAGTTCGCTGTAAGTGCTGGCAGCAATGGTTCCTGAAACCAGATTGTCGTTGATGGCGGTATTTATTACTTCGGTAGTTCGGGCTCCGTCGCTGGCCTGAATCTTATCATTACCAAGTTCTCCCCAGCTACCGCGAATCTTCAGATAATCAATAAAAGTAACCTCATCCATAAAAGATTCTTCGGAAACAACCCATCCGGCACCGATGGTAGGGAAATAGCCCCAGGTCTCCTGATATTTTGAACTCCCGTCAGCCCTCATCGTTCCGTAAAGCAAATACCGGTTATTGAAGTTGTAAGAAACCCTTCCGAAGTAAGAAATCCCATACTGACGAAGTCCATCGTCATTCACTGAGTTTTCCGGGGTGGTTTTAGACTGATTGAGGTACCAGGCCTGCTCCTGATCAACAGGAAAATCCAGTCCTTGCGCCCAAAGTCCCTGATATGCTTCATCACGATAGGACGTTCCTGCCATTACGGTTAAGTCATGAACTCCAAAATCTCTCTGAAACGTAAGCACATTGTCCCAAATCTGGTTCGACCAGCTGGCGGCAGTTTTCCTGACAGAGGAATTCTCACGTTGAGCATTCTCGGTCAAATAATACGGTAATCTCACTTCTCTTTTTTCGGAAGATGAGTAATCATGGTTGTATGTGGTCTTAAAGCTCAGCATATCCGGGATAATTTCTAACTCGGCATAAAAACTGGCCATAATTTGCCTTTGCTTATCCCGGTCATTAGAAAATGCCAGGGAGGTAAAGGGATTCTTTCCGCCTCTGTAACCGAGGGTTTGAGCGCTGGCGTATTTTTCGGGCCAGGCGTTCTCATTCTGCTCATCATAAACAGGCATGGTAGGAACAGCGTAATAAGCATCAAACCAAGCGGCGCCATCCTGCATGTATTTGGTAGAATTGCTGAACAAAACGTTGGCACCAACAGTCAGCCTTTCGGTGGCTTTGTAATCAATTTTTGAACGCAGATTAAACCGTTCGTAGTCGTTCTTCATATCCAGAACCCCCTCCTGAGCGAAATAATTGGCACCAAGAGAGTAGCTTGATTTCTCTCCGCCACCTGTAACTGCCAAACTATGGTTTTGCATTGCACCGGGACGGAGAATTTCTTCGTACCAGTCGGTATTAACGGCAGGTACATTCGGATTTATGCGGCTCCGTCCATATCGCTGCATGGCATTCTGAATAAACTGGGCATCGGCAGCAGAACCCGACTCCATGGCCATAGTGGTAAACTGCTCGGCATTGGCCATCTGCAGTACATCCTGGGCTATCTGATAACCATAGTAACCATCGTAAGTAATCTCAGCCTTCTGGTTGTAACTTCCCGACTTGGTTTCGATGAGCACCACTCCGTTTGCCGCGCGCACACCATAAATAGCAGCTGCTGAAGCATCTTTCAAAACGGAGATGGAAGTAATGTCTGAAGAGTTCAGGAAATCGATGTTGTCAAAAAACATCCCGTCCACCACATACAATGGCGATTCATTCCCCTCCCCGGGATACGATCCGATACCACGAACACGAATAGTGGGGCTGTCGCCAGGAGCACCACTACTGACCACCTGCATACCGGCCACTTTTCCCTGCATCGCCTGCATGGCTTGTCCGGTTGGCGTTTTGGCCAAATCGTCCGACTTAATCGTCGTAATAGAGGATGTGAGATCCTTGACCTTCATCTCACCATATCCAACAACCACGACCTCATCCAGATCTACAGTTGATTCAGACATTTGTACATTGATAACGGAACGACCTTCAACCGGCACTGTCTGTGCCTTAAGCCCAACAAAACTAAAGGTCAGTATCGCATCGGGGGGAACAGACAAATTGTAATTCCCATCCATATCGGTAATGGTTCCCGTAGTGGTGCCTTCAATAACGATCGAAGCCCCGGGAATACCAAGACCATCCGAGCCTGTCACTTGTCCACTGACGGATATTTCATCCTGTCCGAAGACAAATGCCGACACCAATAAAAAACAGATAAACAACAGAGTTTTTCTCATGACTTTGATTTTTTTTTGTTTTTGCTGAAGTAAAATTAGGGCCATATTACCCACGGAAGAAAGTAATTCGCTACACCAACAACTCTCATTGTTAAAAAATGTGATTTTATTTTTCACAATCACCTCATCGCAATCCTCTAATTCCCTATTAACCTGTATATTAAAACGCACTATTTCTAAAAATAAATAATCCTCTTTACGATGTAAATCTTAAAAAAATGTGGTATTTTTTGCCTTTTAACGGGTTAAATGGGTAATTTGTATAGAAAACCAGGCAACCGGATAACACAATTTTACATTTTAACGACTATTTTAGTCTGAATATGCGTATCCAAAACCGAAAAAACTGATTGTTACACAAATTCCTGCAAGCAAGCGGCAGAGTCGAGCGGAGCGATTCTCACTCAATCGAATGTTTTCACATAAGGTTGGTGAAAAACCAACATTTTCCAGATCGGACCCGATGCTTCGTGATAAGAAAAGCGTTACTTCGTCACACTCGTATCGCTCAACTTAGGGTTTGTAATGAAATAAATGGACAGATTTAACGAAGTTATTTTGTTCTTTTCCGACTTGAAAATGCTGCGAATAGCGAGCTATTTAGGGTCTTACTCCTTATATTCGTGTTTTTTTTGGCAAAATATTTTCCAATAATTTAATGCAAAATGGCTACGCCATTTCTTGTTTTGGATCCACGAAACGAACATA
>Ga0163223_100258_pt1 | contig 17991 bp, 15 predicted proteins | sample MSEWel2016_02_17_2_FD_113147 | JGI IMG/M metagenome (GOLD analysis project Ga0163223, IMG submission 113147) | Subsurface microbial communities from deep shales in West Virginia, USA - MSEEL Well Study Marcellus 5H_2016_02_17 ...
CTGAATCCCAGGATCGGGTTCAGCGGGGTGCGTAATTCATGGCTGATGGTGGCCAGAAACACCGATTTTAAACGGGAACTTTCCTCGGCTTGTTCTTTAGCCTGAATGAGTTCAAGTGCCTTTTCCTTTCTGATTAGCTCCCAGGATATTAGATCGGTGAGTGACCGCAGAAGATTGATATCCGTGGAGTTCCAAACCTTCTTTCGCTTGATCGAATCAAAGCCGACAAATCCTTTCAGCCTATTTTCATAGTGCATGGGAATAATCAGGCAAGACACGACTTGCTGGCTGCTTAGAATTGCTCTTTCCCGGGCTGCCTCGGCTGGCATATCAGACAAATCTTCCAACTGTACCAGCTCAAATTTCCTGATCTGACTCATGATCCAGGGATAGCTTTCAACCGAAATATCCCTGAGCTTATCACGCTGCGGATCGATCCCGACACTGCACCATTCAAAAGTATTATCCAGATCGGAACCATCATCCGACAATTGAAAAACGTAAGCCCGGTCAACTTGAGAAAATAATCCAATTTCCTTTAGAGCCTTCTGGATCGACTCACCAATATCTTCCGCCCGGCTGTTAACGAAACGAAAAGAGATGTCGTTTAACACCTGTCCCGCGTGAATCAGATGCCCGATCTGTCGTTCATTTCGCTTGCGATCTGTCACATCCGTAATACTCAAATGCCTGGCTTTTTCTCCGCTGAATTGGATGAGCTGCGAGTTTACTTCTACGGTGATTATTTGCCCATCCTTGCCTATGACGTTCCATTCGCCTTTTATTCGAAGCGAACCGGAGTCGTTCGCCAAAAGCTTGGCTGCCCTGGCCTGATCACCACGATCAAGAATCTCCAGCACCTTCAGGTTTAACAGCTCGTCCCGGTCATACCCCATCAGGGCTAAGGCAGCTTCATTGGCCTCCCGAAAATATAAATCCTCAGTACTGTAAATCACCATGGGCTGTGGATTGGAGTGAAAGATATCTCGAAATGAGGTTTCCCGCTTCTTTAATCTCAGCTCCGCCTGCTTCGTGCCAGTAATATCCAGAACCTGGCTGATAAAAGACTGGATTTCTCCCTGCTTATTTTTGATGACCGAGACATGCAACTGGGTCCATAACACATGGCCGTCCTTGTGAATATACCTTTTCTCCAGGGTGTACGACTCCTTTTCTCCCCGTTTCAGCTTTTCAAATTCCTTAACATCCTTACTGATATCTTCCTCAAGGGTGAGCGTTCCAAAATCTTGATCCAATAATTCTTCCAGTGGATATCCTAAAAAGTGACAGAAGGCTGGGTTGGCATAGCGGATGGTGCCATCAAGTGAGATATTCGCAAATCCTATGGGTGAGCTTTCCAAAAAGGAAAAAAAGGGCAAGGTGTCGATTTCTTTCATTGGTGTTAAGGCAACTTTTCTGAACAATTAATCAGCTCTTGTTCAAAATTTCAGTCAAATATACAATGGAATTGGATATTTCAAAACTTTCGATCAGGATTATCCCCTATGGATTGATCAAACAATAACCGTTCAGGCTGCCGCCTTTGAACCTAAAAGTCAGAAGGCGGGTTGCCACCTTCTGACTCTCAATGATCCATCACCTTTGGAGTTTAGCCAACTTTCGGTTTGGCGCCTTTACTTTTCTCCGGCTTGAGCTCTTCCGACTTCTCCATCTTCTCCTGCTTAAAATTAGAGAAACTGATGTTGCGATCGGCAGCGTTCACCTGCAGGGTAGCTCCAAACTTTTTGTTGTTCTTTCCCATCATGCCGTCCACCGTGACCTTTTGCCCGGCTGCCAGCTTTTCCTTTTGCTCTGCAGTCAGGGTGACGCCCTTGATCTTATCCGGGATCTGGATGTGTTTAACCCGAAGCGGAATCAGCTCGTTGGTCTTCGAGTCGACGCTCAGGTAATAGGTATCCTTCTTACCGTCCCGACCAGTCAGTTCCACTGTTTTGCCCAGGTTCTTGTCGTTCAGCAGCGCTCCTTTCTCTTCTTTGGTGAACTTGTGGCCCAGGTATTCATCAGGAATATACAACCGCTGGATGGGATGCACCTTCACATCGACTTTACCATCCTCTCCCTGTTGCAAACGGATCTTTGCCGGGATTTTGTAATCCTGGTTGTTGATCCGGGCGTTAATCGTGTAAAGCTTATCTGAGCGAAAACCGTTCAGAAAATCATTGAGTTCCCGGCTTTCCATGCGGGATACAAAGTCGCGGTCAATTCCGGCTTTCTCCAGTTTCTCAAACGGGATGTCAGCCATGTTCATTCGTGTGTTTTGTTGTTCCATAACATTTAATTTTTAAAGGGTTATTTATAATTCAGAGGCCGATGCCTCTTGTTTTTCCGACGTTTCCTGCTTTTCCATTTCTTGCTCTTCCGCTTCTTGCTCTTCGTCGCCATGTTTGAGCTCGAAAACCTGTTGCAATACTTCCTGCACCTCATTATAAATCCGGTTCCGGTTACGCTCTAAAACCAGCTCGACATCATCAAAGCGGTAGCAATCCGGAATGCTCCGGTAGTTCTTTTCCTCCTTCTCGATGTCAGCCGTGTCCACAGCAATCAGTCCATTGAAGTTTTTCTGGCTGATCTGTTCGCCATAGTTATCAGCCACCTGCCCGACCATGTACCCTTGCGGCAGGGTGGCAATCTTGCCTTCCGGCACCAGGTAGTCCATCTGGGTCGAAAAAGTGGTGCTTTGGGTGTTCCGGTTGATGTTGATGGACTGGCGTTCCTGCAGGATTTTGCCCATCCGGTTTTGCATAAATTTGGCGGTCTCCCCTGCCGCCTGACCTGAAAAGATGTTCCCGATGTTGGTCAGGATGGCGTTGGCCTGCTCTTTCCCGTAGTCGCGAATCAACTGGTCGATGGTCTGCATGCCCAGCAAAGTGGAGATCCTATTGGCTCGGGCGGTGGCAATCAGGGTATCCAGCCCCCGGAAATAAATGGTCGGCAGCTCATCAAAGATCAGCGATGCCGGATGCTGGCCCTTTCGGTTCATAATCTTCAACATCCGGGTGATAAACAGCGACAACACCGCCCCATACATCTCAACGCGCAGCGGATTGTTCGCCAGACAAACCACTTTGGGCGCTCGCGGATTATTGATGTCCAGGGAAAAATCGTTGCCCGAGCAGATCCAGTAGATCTCCCGGCTGGTAATTTTTGAAATGGCGATTTTCAGGCTGCCCAGCTGTCCTTCCAGTTGGTCATGAGCCCCACGCTGGTGGGCGCTAATAAATGGATTGATAATGTTGACCACATCCTGCTCGGTGCCCAGCACCTCAAACAAATCGTTGTAATCCAGCTGCAGCAGTTCTATGGCATGGGGAAGCGTGCAGTACCGCCCGTCTTTGTGTCGTTTCAAAAACCAGATCACCGCAGCGAAAAAAGAGACGGCACTTTCGGAGAAGAATTCGCCCTGCTTTTTAATCCACTCCCGGTTCAGGTTGTAAAGCACGGTGCGGGAGGATTCAAAGGCATCGATTGGGCTTTCCATCAACTCAGGAGCCAGGGGGTTGCAACGGTAGGACTTCACGATATCATCAAAATTGATCACGTAAAATCGAGTGGTCGCCGGCAGTTTCTTTTTTCGTTTCGACTTTAGAAAATAGTTGTAGGCAACGCATGACAAGTCCGGGTATTTAAAATCATAGATGCACATCGAAAATCCCTTTTGGAGGTGCTGTCTGATAAACGGTAAAACCACTGAATACGATTTCCCCGAACCCGGAGTCCCGATGACCATGGTTCCGCGGAAAGGATTGACAATGTTAATCCAGCCCGCACGATCTTTTCCTTTTTGGATATACCGGCTGGGCAGGTTCACCGAATACTGGTTGATTCTTGGGCTCTCTTCCTGCGGAAAACTTTCATTTTCCAGGTTGAAACGATCCTTCATCAGGTTCACGTTAATTAGTTTGGATACATGATCGAATCCGATATTCAGGATCACAAAACCAATGAACGACGCCGCCAGGTAAACCAGCTGTTCCTGATCAATCACAAGCAAGCTTCCCCAATAAAGGACCAATCCGACAATGATCTGGACTACAATATTGGACACCTTCAGCTCCCGGTCTTTATGGGCTTTGGTACCAATGCAGGTGATCATCAAAAACACCAGACAAACCGTTTTCGAATGGACGGGATCAGACAAAAACGACAGCTTGATCAGCTTTTGAAACAAACCCTGAAACTCCGGAATGTACCATGCCCGGGCAACGAAGAAGTCGATCCGGCTCAGGTACAACGACGCGATCAGCAACAAATAGCTGATAAACCGGAAGCTTTCATGCAATCGAACCAAATCCTGCCGTTCGTAACTCATCTTGCTCTAGTTTGAAATTAATTCTTTGGCCCTTAGAATGTCTTTGTTTTTGATCTCCAAAGTCAACCGGCGACCGGTATTTCCCAGGGCTTTTTCAATCATTTCCAGGCGGAGAACGCGTTTTCCGGGCAAAACCAGGTTGGGCAGCACAAACACTTCGCGAACACTCGTGTAGCCGGGAATAATTTTGACAGCGTGATGTCGGTAGACTGGCTCTACCTGGTACTCCTGCGTGTTTGTGGCTTTGAGCTGCCGCTTATCATCAATCCACCAGTGAAAGCTTTCCACCCGGTAGCCCAGATTGGTTTTGTTGGTCACGCGAACTTCAAAAAACAGGAAGCCGCTTTTCTGGGTGATCGTCTTGAGCTGGATCTTGATCCCGTCTTTCTTCTGTTTCACTCCCCGCACCTGGCTTTTGCTTTTCAGCAGAACCTGTTCGCATAACTCTTTCAGCACGTAATCGGGCATCAGATCCGAAGGTGCCCCACCCGCTCTTTCAGAGCTGAAGGTGTCCAACTGGTAGGTAATTTGATTCGAAGCTCCGCTTTCCAAAACCAAGGTATAGATCCTCCCCCGGCAAACCACGGTCAGTGAAGATTCTCCGTCAAAAGATTCGGCCGCTTTGAGGCGAACCAGGTTGGGCAATTCCGGAACCACTTCAGCTACAACAACCGAGGGATCGCCTACCTGCAGGTAGCTGACCCGGTCGGGGCAAACCAGGTGGGTGGCTTTTTTTTCGTTGATGGTGATTTTGTTTTGTGCCGGTGCTGTTATTTGGATCAGCACCAGTACCGTGATGATTAAAAGGTTTCTCATGGCTCTTATTTTTGATTGATTAAATAGACCAGGGTGTTTTCCCTGACGGTAACTTTTTTCAGCCGGGTCATTTTCAGTAGCGACTGGGTCGTCCGGTCGGCGGCGCGCACGCCGGCGTAGGTCAGCGGATCAGCAGTGACACCAAACAGTGAAGAAGTATTGGTCGAACCACCCACTTCCTTGGCCACCTTCCGCGCGGCATTGTCCGGTACATACAGGCCTTCCATTCCATCCAGGTCATGGATGGAAAGATCGACCGGCAGGAAATTGTCCTGAACAGGAATCTGTGTGATATGGATATGCAGCCGTTCGTTTTTGATTTGAGTAATCCCGTAAACGAAGGTGTTCCCGGGGACGATCATTCCGCCTGCCCTCCCCTCGTCCAGCAAACGCAGCTTGACCCGGTTGCCGTCCAAAACGGTGGTGGTTTCATACACTTCAGCCCGGATCGGGGCGCCGGATGTTTCTTCACCGTTAAAGCCATTCAACCGGCTTTTGGTAAGCTCAACGCCCTTTTCTTGCTTGTTTACCAGTTGCTTCAGTTGTCTTTGGGCCCGCTCCAGAGAAATGGTCAGGGAATCATTCTCCCGGCTCAGGCTGATATTGGCATCAAATACCTGGTCCAACTCTTCAATCCCTGTTTTCTGCAAAGTGGCGGGTTGTTCGGGCTTTTCCTGTCTGGCCGTTTTCGACGCAGGAAGTTCCTGTCTCCTCGCCTTCTCCGGTTTGCTTCCTTCCAGCTCTTGTCTGGCTTGCTTTTCCTGCCGCTTGATATGAGCCAGCAATTGCTCCGGGCTTGCATTACTTAATTGACCCGAGGTAACCAAATCCGTTTCCCCTGATTCTTCTTCCGATACATCCGCAGTAATCCCTGTGGCCAGTGAATCCGAATTGACGTCCACCTGGTAATCCAGAGTCACCGCGCGGCTGCCTTCTTGCTGGTAAGCCTCCATCTTATCAGGAATCTCAATCGAGCGGTCAGCCCTGGGAAGCTCGTAGTTAACCCCCTGCCCTCCGGTTTGGGCTTTTGCTACCTGCTCCTGATCCTGCGGGTTGCCTCCTCCGAGTATGTAAAAGATGAGCACCACAAAGGGCAGCAGGCCCCAGGGTAAAAGTAGCTGGGCTTTATTGTTTCTTAGAAATCCTTTCATGGATTTTACGTTTTAACAGTTGCTCAAAGGTATCTACCGGCATATCCAGGGAATGGTAAACCGGCGCCTGGTCCTTCTCCTGGTTCAGTTCAATCAGTTGCTGCTCCATGGCTTCGTAGTCCGGCTGAGAGCCGGGGAAAAGAATAAATGAGAGGATGAAAATCAGCAGCAAAAAAGCCAGAACAAGCAGCCATTCGTGCTTGTGGCTTTTCAGGTTCGTACCCTGCTTGTCCATCCGGTTGACCCAACGGGTGTAGCGGCTGACATCTTTCAGAGGTGGGACATGGTGTCGTTTTAAATTTTCCTTTTTCATAACTTGAGATTAAATCGATTAAAATGATTTTCGTTTGATGGTTTCCAGATCCGTGTTGTCTACGATTCGCCAGCCTTCAATCAAAAAGCCGTGTGGGTTGTGGTCCGTCCGGGAGATGTTGCGAAGCTGCCCGGTGGTGTGCAGCCTGCGGATAGTGATATTGGATGTGCGGACAATCTTTTGCCTGCCGTAATAGGCAAACCGGTATGGATAGCCCGAGAAATCCAGCCGGATGGAATCGGTGATCACCGTCATGCTGATATCCGAAGCGATCACCTGGTTATACAGGTTGTTTTCCTTGAACGACTGGTATTGGTCCATGGCTGAGCGATCAGCCAGGTAGAGGGCTTCCCGGACGTTGTTTTCAATATACTGCTTGTCCGGTTCCAGGGTGAAAAACAGCTCATGAAACCGTTTCACGTGGTCACGTCCCTCGGCATCCCTGTTCTCGGAGATGTCTTCCCGGAGGGCCATCAGCAAAGACTTGCCGTTATCCAGTACATAGATTTTCTGCCGGGAGCGGTCAGCAAGTTTTAACGACAGGGTAAACACGTAAGCGCTCAGTCCAACCAGGCCGACGCTCACGGCCAGAAGCACATAAACGGTAAAGCGAAACTTACGTTGAATATCAAAGACTTTCTTCATGGTTGATTCTTAATTGAAAATTGGATATTGATTATTCATGATTGAAAATTCTTCCTTGGTCTATTTCATCGCCCCTTTTGTCGCTGCCATCACCGCAGCGGTACGAATCAACCTGCCGCCACCGGAGTTGGTTCCACTGGCCTGCACAATCCACGAAGCAATCTTGGGAACCAGCGCCATGCCCACGATTCCACAAACGGGAACGACCAGATTGGAGACAAAAAACAGGGAGGGCTGGTAAAACAGCATCGAATGGATCAGGGCAATTTCCTGGTCCAGAACAAAGATCAGCACCTCCTGAACCAGCGATAAAATGATCAGGGCGATGGGCAGATACAGGTTCACATTGACGAAGCGAGCGATCCACTGCAGGTAGTTATCCTGGAAGCCGTCAAAAATGGACAGCGCAAAAACCAGCGGACCAAAGACCACCAGCAGCACACAAAATACGGTTCTAAGAAAAGCAATCAGGTAAACCAGTACCTCAAACAAGGATTCCAATAGTTGCCGGGTGGCATTCATCATGTAAAAATTGATTTGGTGTTGCAGGGCACGGCCGCTGACAATGTTGTAGGTCGTCAACAACAAGTTGATTCCCTTATCCCAGAGCGCGGCCTCTTTCTCCTCGTTTTCATAGAAAAGTGGCATGTCCACAGCCAGGATGGCATCCTGCTTTTCCTCCAGCTTCTCGGCTACCAGGTGTTTCTTGTCGGCATAAATGGCTTCCGACAGCCGGGTCAGTCCCTTGGTGGGGACCATCAGCAGGTTGACAAAGGGGCCCCAGAAGCTGATCACCAGCACCAGGGCAAAAGGGCGCAGCAACGGTAGCAGGTAGACAGGGTTGTCGGCAATCAGTTGTTCATAGATGCGCTTGGCTATATAGAAGAAGGCGGCAATCCCGCCAATAGCCCGGGCCATATCCACCAGCAGGCCGGCCTGGTCAATCCCGGCATCGACCAGCAGATCGGTGAAACTGAAAAAGCCGCCGGTAGTGATGATTTGTAAAAGCATGTGTTTGGATTTTGGATTGTTAATTGTCTGGACATTGTCGGCCCTACCGACTCAAAAAAGCATAAGGATGAAACTGGTCGTTTCCGTAGCGATTAAAATAGCTGACCTTTTGGAAGGCATAGTCCGTTTCTCCGCTCAGCTTGGTTAGCTCAGCATGGATCGTTGCAAAAGCCTCCACCTTCTCCCCGTGATCCGTTTGCAGCAGGTTGACCATCAAAAAGCGAAGCAGCAAATCATCGGCCTCCTGTTGAAGGATCTTTTTAATGGGTGCGGTCTGCTCCAACTGCTCCAGTTGCCTGATTTTATTGTACAGCCGGATAAACCGGTTGGCCAGTCCGTAGCTATCCGGCAGCTCATCAGAGCGGGCGTGGAACAGTCGTTTCTCAATGGCCTGTTCCAGTTCCTTATTGCTCTTGATCCGGGTGGTTTCTTCACCCCGGCTTTTCATTTTTGATTGTTCCAGCAGCCTGGCGGCAATGCGCAGTAAACCAGTTTTGGTTTCTCCGGCGTAGGCTTCGGCATCAGACACAGGCAAAGCCCCCAGCTCCACATAGTAATGGGTGGGCCACGTACGGACAAAAACGTGCGGCTTTGGAATCAGCCAACCCTTGAAGGCCACAAAACTCAGCGGGTAGCTGTCGTTCATCTCCGGGTAATAGCCATGCCAGGGTTTGACATTCAGAAGCTGGGCATTGGATTCTTTCACTGCAATCGTGGTGGTAATTGCAACACTTAAACTTATTCCAAGAAGCAATAGGGGGATCTTCATGACTTTTTGTTTTTTAACTCGAAACTCATAACACGAAACTCGTAACTCTTACTGATACAGGCTGTAATACATTGCAAAGCTTTCCAGCTTATCGCTTTCAAAACTTTTCATGTAGGAGGCGTACAGCAGCTTGTTATACAGGTAGCAAATGGTGCCGTAGTGCTGGCGGACATCCTCATAAATCCCGTTGATGGTATCGTAACGCTGCTTGTCATCCATCAAGAACTGCCGGTCCTTCAATATGGTGTTCAGAATACCGGTGCCCAGCTGGCGGCTGTCGTCCAGGATCAAATCAAAGGACTGCACAATCACCACGGCCTGCTGGTCGGTGAAGTTCTCATCTTGAACCAGCCGGGGCAGCTTTTCGGTGTAGATCTCCATGATCTTTTCCAGCATGTCCCGGGTTTGCTTCACGCGTTTGTAGTCTTTGATCAGCCCGGAAACCTGCTCCACACTTTCCAGTAGTTTCTGATCAATCCCCAGCAGTTCACCGGTCAACCCTTTGATATCGCCGTTTAGCGCTTCAATCAAAATATTGTACCAGTTGATCTTGGACAGGATGCCCTTCTCCTGTGTCCAAAGGGCTTCGCGCTGAATTCCTGCACCCACATCCGTGACCGGGACCTGGCTGGTGGCGGTCTTCGGGGAAGTTCCCAGAAGGGCTAGTGTTAACGCCAGCAACACGATTGTTGTTTTCTTCTTTCCTTTCATGGTGTTGTTTTTGAAGTTCATGTCAAATGGATTTTAAGGTTTCTAAAAAAGATGCCCAGGAGCCAGCGGAAAGCGTTTTCAGGACCTTCTCCTTTTCGGCTTGCTCCGAGGTGTAACAGTAGTATTCCGCCCGGCTGACTTCCAGTGCAAAAACCCGCGAATAACTGCCCAGGCCGATAAAAACTTCTTTGAGTTTTCGGTCCGCTGGCAGGTTTTTATTGATCGACAGGATCTGCTCCTTTTGGAACTCCGACAGCCCGAGGGTCTGGCTGATCTGCTCAAACTTGTTTTTGAATTTGCCCATGTCCAGCAGAATTCGAGTGTCGGCATTGTTGATAATAGCATCCCGGATCATCGGCGAGGAGATTACATCATCCACTTCCTGGGTAACGACCATGGCCTCACCAAAAAACTTGCGGATGGTTTTAAAGAAATACTTGATATAACCGGCCATCTGAGGGGTGGCAATGGCTTTCCAGGCTTCCTCAATGCAGATGACCTTGCGCACGCCCTTCAGCCGGCGCATCTTCTGAAGGAAAATATCCATGATAATCAGCGTGGCCACCGGGAAAATTTCCGGGTGATCCTTGATCGAGTCCAATTCGAAAACCAAAAACGGACAGCGGAAAAACTCATCGGTCTGCATGGGCTTGTTCAGCAGGTAGTCATACTCCCCTCCCCGGTAATATTTCGAGAGGATAAAGAAGAACTCGGCACTGTTGAAGTCCAGTTGCTGCGCCCTGACCAGCCCGGGAATAAACTCCAGGCAAAACTCATAATAGCCGTTAAAAGAACGCTCCGGTTCCCTGGTTTTGAAAAACTCGGACAACGAACGGGCAATGACATCCTTTTCCATCTCCGTCAGGTTCTCTTTGTAAATCGTGTAAATCACCGACAGGATGGTTTGCCTGCGTTCCACATCGGGCTCACCGCTTAGTACAAAAGGGTTAAAGGAGATCGGGTTCTCGGAGGTGAATTCCACCATCATCGCGCCACCCAGGGCTTTCAACCGCTCATCCAGGTAGCGGGCAAGCAGTTCGTAGCTTCGCCCCACATCCAGCAACACCACATGACAGTTTTCACTTTCAGCATACTGGCGTAGCAAATGGTTGGTGAAAAACGATTTACCGGAGCCCGATCCGCCAATCACCAGCTTGTTGCGGTTGTGGATCAGGTGCCTGTCCATCGGCTCATCTGAAAGATCGATTTTGACCGGGCAGCCTTCCTGCCGGTTGGACAGGTAGAGGGTAAAATCCGACTCAGAACTCCGAATGGCTCCTTCAAAATTGGTCAGACAGCAAGCCTGAGGCACCTGGGTGATGAAGGCTTCCGTTTCCGGCAGTTGGGTTGAAAAGGGTACGCAGGCAAAAAACAACAGTGGCAGATCAAACGAATGCTGGTAGGGAAAACAGTTCATCAGCGAAAAAGCCGAAGCAGTTTCGCTTTTGTGTTGCTTGAGCCGGGGCAGGGAGTCATCAAAAAGCAGCACATTGAAATGGGTTTTCACCAGCTTCTCTCCGGTGGTTTGCACGGTATCCAAAAACTGCTCAATCAATCCGGCATTCACCTTGTTTTCCGAGGAGAAGCGCGACAGGCTGTAGATCTTCTTGTAGCTGTCTTCCAGCATGGCTTTGGTCTGTTGCTGGTCGGGCACATAGATAAACTGGTTGGTCAGGTGCGAAAACGGCAGGTTCCAGCTCACCGGGTGTACAAAGGAAACAGGCAGCTGAGTTCGGGGATGGTTTCCCGCCGGACGAAGCTCGCCCGGCAGATGGGAAAAATCACTTAAACTGAGGATTTCCACAAACTGGTCCATCACCCGGAGCCGGTCCCGAAAATCAATGCCGCCCAACACCGGCTGCCCTTCCCTGAAATTTAAGGTCAGGTAGCGCTCAATCAGTCCGGGTGTGCGTACACCCCCAATGGCTGTTTCCTGTTTGATGGGCTCGCAGTCCATGCCGCTCTGAACCAAAACCGCCGCCAGGTTATTCTGAAGTTCCCGGAGCTTGTCCGTGAGGCGGATCTCCGCCAACCGGGCTTTCCGCGAAAAGATCAGGGCCGAAGCCAGGTAGTTTTTCAGCAGCCCGTGATTTAGTAAACTGACATACAGGTAGCATTCATGCCTCAAAAAAGGCCTGCCGGTAAAGTGATCCAGGTAAGCTTCGTTCAGGCTGCCCGTCGTTGCGTTTTGACTGGAATCAAACCGGTCGGCCAGAAAGAAATCCTGCTTATGAAGCAGCGCCCCGGCTGGCAGGAGGTTCACTACCCGACGGAAGGTATCATGCAGCATGTAAAGCTGCCCGGCACTTTGACTCAGCAATTCCGGGAGGCGGAGCTTTAACCCAAATCCTATATCCAGGTTGTTGGAGACCAAATAATCTCCGTTAAAACCCAAAACAGGCAATACCTGATCAATTGGTTTACTTTGCATCGAAGGAATCATGAGGTGTGTATTTGATGAAGACGTTTTTTTATCAGGATAAATCGGGGCAGCTTCCGGCTGGTCTGTTGCTTTTGCCAGCCTTCGGGCCCCGGGTTTTTCTGGATCCGGCTGAGCCGGTGGAGATAGCCGAAAAACAGCGGGATGCAGATGATCGCAGCCGGAAAGGTTCCGGCAGAAATATACAGGATCACAAACAGCAGAAAGGCTGTAAGTACGGCGTACAGGGCTTTAAACACCAGTACGCCGGAGAATCCCTGTACATACAGCCGGGTGTCGACCTTATGAAGCGTGAAGGTTTCCATCAGGCAAAAAAGGCTTTGATGACCACCCCGACCAACACCAAAAACAAACAGGCACCGAACCAACCCATAATGGCTTTCTGGGTATCCTGGTCACCGCTTTGCCACTTGATATACACACGTACCCCGCCAATCAACCCAACCACGGCGCCAATGGCAATAATCAGGTTGGAGACCGGATCGACATAGGAGTTGACCTCCGCTGTGGCCTGGTCAATGCCGGCAGAGCTTTGGGCTACACTTTGGGAGAGCCACACCAAAAGGAGCAGAACAAGCGCGAATGCTTTCTGAAAAAACCGATGAATTGTTTTCATAGCTACTTAAATTTTAAAGGGTTATTATTGAAAATGGATTTGCTCCATCACATCAGGTGGCAGAGGATCTTTGGTATTTTGAAGCCGGTCAAGGGAGAAACCATCATCCATCCCCATTTCCTCGTAGTAGGAAACCGACAGCACAACTTCGGCAATTGGCACAAAGGGAAGCATGGCCGGGGGCAGATCCTGAGAGGATACTGAAATGGGCTCCGGCATGGCATGTTGAAGCGATTCTGCCCCATCATCTTCAAAGAGGCTGAGCGGGTGTTTCCTTTCCTTTTGAAAAAAATAAACAAGCAAAAGCCCCAGGTACCACACCAGTATCACGGTGAGTACAAAACGGGTAAACTGTCCCCAACTGATCTGATCGATTCCAAACATGGTGTTCTTTTTTAATGGTTTCTAATCTGGTTATATGAACACGGACAGATCATCCGCTCCTTGGTGCAAAGTTGAATGACTGGGATCGAATAAATACCCCACCTAAACCCACGTGGGGATTTATATGGTTAAACTGGCTGTATTCTCCTCAGATTGATTTTGAATGGATTTATGTCGTTTTAAGTCGCGATTGGGTTCGATCCGGTTCAACTCTCCTCTGGAATCGGGTGGTTTGTTGTGTTTTGAACAGTTTTTTTTTTTTCAAAAACAAAAGAAAAAACAGACAAAAAAGAAAAGAAAAAACATTGACGAGCCAGTCGGGGCGAAAATGCAGGGCTGTCCCTTAACTGATATCATTGACAGTTTTCTTTCCTTATTGAAACGGGACACTCGCTCTGGCCTTGCATTTTATCATCAGGCCCGGCATGTGTGGAGACTGGCTAAATTGGTTTTCTTTTTTGATTTTTGACGAAAATAATCTCAAGCTGAAGTTTTGGTGCGGGCAGGCTAAAGGCAAGTGTCGCCCGGGCGTGGAGCGAAGCGGAACAAACGGGGCGGCTCTTGCCGTGGGGTGCAACCCGGCTTCGGAGCGAAGCCAAGCGAAAAAGCGACTGGTTTCGTGCGCGGCAGCGAACGAATAAAGGAAGCGGTTGAGCGAGGCTGAACGATGGTGCCGGGGCACAGGCCAATACTTAGGAAATCGTGAGAATTTGCAATCCTGTATCATCTTGTCATCAGTGGTTCAGCTCCTCATAATTGTCTCCTCTTCCAAGCTCGTGTTCATCTTATCCTCAAGAGTTAAGAAGATTTTCCGGTGAATGCAGAAAAACATTCTAAAAAACATAAAAAATGAGAAGTAGAAGAATCAAACTAAATAAAATACAGTTATTTTTACGTTGAATTAAAACCAAAATCGATCGACTGATGAACAAGACCATTAACATTGTCATAGTAGGGCTTACACTGCTATTCACCCTACACTCCTGTGAATTTTCACCCTCGGAAATTCCCTTGACAGAATTAGAAAATCCTTCGGATAATGTGCCGGCCATTTGGATTGAATTAACTCCGGAGATGGACACGTTAAGACTTTCTGCTCCAACATGGATAAGCTATTTTGTCGAGACTGGCGAATATCAACTCTATCAGATCAAAGTGGAGCTTGATAACGTTGAAATTGAGCATTTGGCATATAAATCTTCTCAAAAAATAAATGCCTATATTCCTGTAACTTCGATGGAAAATGGCCTTCATGAAATAAAGATCACGACATTTACCGCGACAAATTCAGGGAGCATTGCCGATAAAACAGGAAATGAAATCTACTGGTATGAGCTCACATGGCCGGTGTTTGTAAACAAGCAAGCTAAAGATAATTTGGGGTTCAGCGATTTGGAATTCGTTCCGGAGGGATTAAAACTTAGCTGGCCGACGTACAGGTATGCTGACTTTGACCACTATGAATTCACCTGGCATGCTGCCAATGATCAAAATGGGAAAATTAACTTTACAAATCCCTATCAAAACTCGTACATCGACAACACTTACGTGGAAGGATGTTATGTGTATTATTCTCTGTTGATTCATTATACAGAGGGTGGATTTGCCTCCGATAGTAAAAGTTATTTTGAAGAAATAAAAGGTCCGCTTGTTCAAGTGAATGAAGATTTCAGCGTGGATATTCGGTGGAGCCATTCGAAATATGAGCAAAATGTTCAGTTATATTGCATCCAAACATCTGTCCCAAACTACGGGAGAAAGGAGGAACATGATGTGACGAATCTCAACGACACGACAATCCGGTTGAACGAAAAAATCGGTTTTGGGGGAGATTACCAGGTAAGGTTGCGTTATATTCCAAAAGGCTATGACAGTTATCATTCATCACTGAACACTGCAGGTGGGATAACTTCTTTTGCCCTTGGTGACCCTGTTCCGAGGTTTCAGGAGGCTTTTCATGTACCGAACGAAAATTCCCTGCTTCTGTATCATGAAGGAAGTATTTCAAAATACAATATGTTGACTGGCGAAAGCTCCCAGGCTATTTCTATAAACGCAGAAGGAAATGCTTATACCGGGATGTTCAATGGCTCACCAGACGGAACGTGCTTTGGATACTTTGAAAATCAGGACTATGTTATCCGCCGAAGTTCTGATCTCTCGATCATTAACAAGACGGATATTGAAGCTTTTAACGGCTACAATCTTGAATTGAACAGCGTGGCTGTTTCAAATAGAGGATTGATCGCAACAACAGGGTATTTCGGGAGCTTCCGGATTTTTAACTCAGTGACCGGTCAACAAATTTTTGAGCAGCAGTTTGATTCCAGGTATTATCCACGAAAAGTTCTTTTCTCGCCTGACGGAAAGAATCTGGCCGTCATGGTCAACGATTACAGTGAAAACACAACCGCGTTGATTTATTATAGCTTCGACGGCATCGAGCTGACTGAACTTGGCCGGGTGGATGGTGTTGGGGAAAGTGTCTGGGACGTTTTGGCCCATGGCCCTCAGGACAAGCAGCAACTGGCTATTTCCCGCTGGCGCGGCATGTACGAGTACAATGTGGAAATAAGGGATTCCCGCACTTTCAAACTCCTTCATTCTGTTGAAATCCCTCGCTTGTTTGTACCGGTTGCCTATGACTTTACATCCGATCGGGTCATTGCCCGATATCAATCATTTCCCACCAAAGATTTCTCTTATCTGGTTGATCTAAAAACAGGGGAACGAAAAAAGACAGTCCTGTTCAGCGGAAGAGAACCTTTGGTATTCACTAATGGCACTGTTTATTCGGGGAACGGAAGGTCAATTCCTATCAATGATTTCATAACAGAATAACCCAAAAACAAAGTAGAGCATCTTATGAAAAAAATACTCGTTTTAATCATGGTTTTACTATCCTGCTGGCAGCTATCAGCACAATTCAATCCGGGCAGGTTGAAATTCGGAATACTGGGCGGATATGCTTTTTATAGCCAGAATGATCTGAAATCATTAAATCAAATCATATCAGACGAAATTCCGTTTGACACCCAAATTATTGATGATTTTGAGCCCGTATTTTACTTTGGGGGCTATGTGCAGTATGAACTTTTCAATCAGTTTTACCTGGGGCCAGCCTATGAGTACCACTACACCGGATCAAGGTTGGGTGCCAGAGATTATTCGGGAATGTTTTCTTTCGACCAATATGTCCGGACACATCAACTTGGGCTTAAGGCAGATTATTCATTATTCTCGATGAAACGCATGTTTATTGCTGCTGAGTTGAATTTAGGAGCAAATTTCACAGAATGGGAAATGGATTCAAATTTGGAAATCGGGGAGAACGAGGAATATTCGGAGCAAGAACTTGAACAACTGGAGGGATTCAGTTGGTATGTTTCACCAACACTAAAATTGGGATACCGGATCTTATCATGGGTTTCTCTAACTGGCAGGGTTGGCTATTTTTTCGATGTGAATCAAAACTATCATTATCAAAACAATAAAAATATAGACGTCATTAAAAATCCGGATTGGAGCGGGCTGAAGCTCTCTGCCGGACTCGAATTTCAATTGCGATAACGCGGGCGGGCAAAAGGCGAGTGTCGCCCGGGCGTGGAGCGAAGCGGAACAAACGGGGCGACTCTTGCCGTGGGGTGCAACCCGGCTTCGGAGTGAAGCCAAGCGAAAAAGCGACTGGTTTCGTGCGCGGCAGCGAACGGATAAAGGAAGCGGTTGAGCGAGGCTGAGCGATGGTGCCGGGGCACAGGAAGAACCTTATAAAAAGTTATTGTACGCCTTGAAAAAACCCGGATAATACCTGATCAAACCGGAAAGTTGCCTGCGAAGGGAGAGCGGACGGTTCGTCAGGCCTTTGGCCTGGTGCCGGAAGCGAAAACGAAGCAGGCGTCTTTCATTTTAACCGAGGCTTGTGAGCGCCATGGCGGAGCCAACGGCGCGAACAGGCCGCAGGATCACCTACCAAATCAAGTCAACTCCGTTTATCTTTCGCATCCTTATCAAAAGCCACCAGGTTAAACATTTCCCTCATCCGGGAGCGGATCCGGTTGCCATAAATCGATTCCAGCTCGGAGGCGGAAAGATTGGTCGTCAGATGAGTCAACATGCGTTTGGATACAAAAAGGTCGTAACGGGCCAGCAGGATTTCCGCCATCACGTTGCACTCGTTCCCAAAATGCTTTGGTGTTTGTTCCAGCCCAAGGTCGTCAAAACAGTACACTTTGGGAACGGGCAGTCCACCAATCCGAAAATACGAGCCTTTGCTGTAGTGGTTGATCACCGAATACCCATCTTTTTCAAACTCAAAGCTGATTTCCCGGGTGGGCTTGACCTGAAACTGCATTTCCCGTGGACAAAAGTAGTTGATCAGCCGCAACAAACTCGATTTGCCGCATCCGATTGGTCCGGACACAAGCAGCCCTTTCGAAAGACTAAGTCCTTGTCTTTCTGTGTTTTTCTTGTCGCCAATGGCATACACCAGCAATTTGTAAATCAGATCCAGGTCGCCGGGATCAATGGCAAAATTCTCCCCGAAAAGCATTTTTCCTTTTTCTTCCATCCAGAGCACGCTTCTCTGAAAATTGAAATTGAATACGCCACCCTGAAGTTCTGCAATTTGGTCATAAGGGCTCCGAATAATCCTTGTTGGCCCGGACACTGAACCGGCCTGCGCTGATTTGATTGAATGGTCTTTCATGGCTGTTATTTTTTTTACTGTTTGACATCCATTTCCGGGCAAGGGCTTGCCAGGAAACAATTCGCTGGTCATTCCCGGTTTTCCATCCCAGGGACAGGTA
>Ga0163223_100260_pt1 | contig 17864 bp, 12 predicted proteins | sample MSEWel2016_02_17_2_FD_113147 | JGI IMG/M metagenome (GOLD analysis project Ga0163223, IMG submission 113147) | Subsurface microbial communities from deep shales in West Virginia, USA - MSEEL Well Study Marcellus 5H_2016_02_17 ...
AGTGAAAATTTGGTCAGATTATTAAAACCAGCATAATTTCCCGCTGGCCCAACAGCATCCAGTCCGGGACCAATATTGTTAAAGGTGGCAGCCACGGCAGTGAAAGCGGTGGTGAAATTGGGTGCCGATAGGGAGGTGATAATCAGAAAGATAACAAACATAAACGTGTAAGTAATCAAATACACACTGGTCTGTCGGCTGAGAACCGGACCTATAGACTTGCCTTCAAACAAGATCGGTAGCCGTCGGTTAGGGCTGACATTGACACGAATTTCTTGGATGGTTGTTTTAATATAAATAGCAATCCGACTGACCTTGATCCCGCCAGCGGTTGAGCCGGCCATGCCCCCAACAAACATCAAAAAGAGGAGAATAACCTTGGAAAAAACCGGCCAGACATCAAAATTGGCGGTGGCGTAGCCAGTGGTCGTAATAATCGTGGCAACCGTAAAAAAGACATCCCGGACAAGAAGATCAATTGACGAATACAAATGGCGGACATTCAGGCAGATTAGTAGCACAGCAAAAGCGATAAAGCCCAGATACCATCGGAGCTCCTCGTTTTTTAGAATATTTTTCATTCGCATAAAAAACAGAGCGTAATACAAATTAAAATTGATGCCAAAGAGAATCATGCTGATGGCCAGCACGTAATCAATATAAGTGCTATTGTAATAGGCAATGGAGGCTGCCTTATTGCTAAATCCCCCGGTGCCGGCGGTGCCAAAAGCATGGATAAAACTGTCAAAGAGGGGCATCCCGCCCAAGGCTAGTAATAAAACCAACACAGCCGTCATGGATAAATAAATAACGTAGAGAATTCGGGCAGAACTCCGAAGCTTGGTTCGTACCTTACCAAAGGTCGGGCCGGGAACTTCGGCGCGCATAATAAAGACATCACCGGATTCGATTTTGGGCATAACCGCCAAAGCCAGAACAAGAACGCCCATTCCACCAATCAGGTGGGTAAAGCTCCGCCACCACAAAAGCGAATGAGAAAGTGATTCAATATTGGTTAAAATACTAGCACCAGTGGTTGAGAAACCACTGGCGGTTTCAAAAAACGCATCGATGGGATTGGGGATAGCACCGCTTAGTAAAAAGGGAAGACTTCCAAAAAACGATAGTGCGATCCAGGATAAAGCAACAAGCACCAGTCCTTCTCGAGCAAAAAAGTCAGTATTTGAGGGTTTGCGAAAACCGATCAGGAACCCACAACCCCCAGTAATCCCAATGCTAAGAAGAAACGGGGATAAACCTTGCCAGCCTTCTTTATAAACAAGCGCAACAAGCAGCGCTGGAATCATCAGCAGGGCATTAATAAACAAGATTCGACTGAGAACGTAACCGACCATTTTTCCATTCATTGGCGGCCTCGGTTCTTTTCAAAAATATCATCAATGTCCTGGAAATTTTTATGCGTGGTGGTGACGACAATAACATCATCATGGGGTAAAATCCGACTCGTGCCTTTAGGATAGATAATTTTTCCATCACGAATAATACAGGCAATCAGCAGTCCTGGTTTGGTTTGTAGTTCAACAAGTGGAATAGCAATTTCACAACAGGATTCCTTGACCTTAAACTGTAGAACCTCAACCCGACCATCCAGCAAGCGATAAAAAGCGCTGACGTTAGAACCCTGAGAATTTTCGATGGAGCGAATAAAACGAATAATGTGGTTGGCGATAAGTCGTTGAGGCGTGATAATCGATTGAAGTCCAACATTATCTAGTACCTTTAGCAAATCGGTCCGATTTACCTTGGTAATTGTTTTTTTTACCCCCATGCGGGAGGCGTAAATTGAAATCAGGATGTTCTCCTCATCAACCCCGGTTAAGGCAATAACCGAATCATATTCAGAAAAGTGTTCTTCATTTAGAAAGGCCTGTTTGGTTCCATCACCAAAAATAATTTCGCTTTGGGGATATTTAATCGCAAGTCGGTCAGCGTTATCGGCATCAATTTCGATAACCTTGATAATCATCCGCATTTTTATGAGCCGGGATAAAAGATAGTCGGTCAGCTTACCGCCGCCGATAATCACAGTGGAGTTGATTTTAACCAGGTCGGGTTGGCAGTGTTTGCTAAAAATCCGAACGTCGCCAGGACTGCCTGTAACCATGACGTGATCCTCGGCTCGAAGGATTGTTTCACCGTCGGGGATCATCACATGATCATCCCGAATAACAATACAGATCACCACGTCGCCGAAACGGCCGTTGTGGTCTTTGAGCGGTAAACCAACCAGCGGAGTGCCCTCTTTTAGAACCACCTCGATCATGTTCACCCGTCCATGCTCAAAGGCTTCCACATGCAATGCAGAAGGAAAAAGGAGCGTACGGGTTATTTCTTGAGCGGCTTCCAGTTCTGGATTAATAATTAAGGTGATACCTAAGATTTCTCGTAGAAAGGTCATTTGTTTTGAATATTCGGGATCACGAACCCGGGCGATGGTAAATTTTGCGCCAAGTTTGCGGGCCGTAATCGCCGCAATAATGTTCGTTTCATCATTGCGGGTGACAGCGATAAATACGTCGCAGGTATCGACCCCGGCTTCTGTCTGAATGTCAAACATAGCGCCATTACCATGAATACCGCTAATGTCATATGAGTTGATAAATTGATCCAGGCGTGTTTCATTGAGTTCAATGAGCATGATATTGTGATTTTCTCTGGCAAGATCGCTACAGAGAACTTCACCAACCTTGCCAGCACCGGCAATTACGATGTTCATAGGATATCTCCTGATCTAATAGTTTTAAATGGATGTAACTCCGCTTATTATATATAATCAGGCGGTAATTTGCAATAACAGTGTTTGGCCTTAAGACTTGAATCAGATTCGATAAGTTAGGTTGCTGTGGCAATAAAAGTCTTCTTTAACAAAGTCCGTTTGGAAATCTATGTAGTGCTGGATATTTATTTCTAAATCATTTATACTGCAATTATTAGATAAACGAAAAAGCTCTAGTCATTAGGAGGCGTGATGAAGGAAAATATGTTGGTTTTGGAAATGCTTCTCAAAAACAAGATGATTACCCGACAAAACATAGCTGAGCGAATTGATGAAGCAAAGCGGTCAAAAAACTCAATTCTAGATGTACTGGTAAGAGACCGTATTATTACAGAGGCGGAAATTGTACTGATTTTTCATAATGAGTGGGGGTTTGAACGCTATGATCCCTTAAAAGATGCCTTAGATCTTCGGGCTTTGAGCTTTTTTTCGAAGGAGCAGGCCAAGAAACATCTGGTTTTTCCATTGAATCAGGAAAATGATGATCAATTGACCGTGGTTATGGCGGATCCATCCCATGAAGAAACAATCCGCAGGATCAAGCGGATTGCTGAAAAACGACTAAAAATACTGGTTGCCGAAAAAAGTTGCACCCTGGGGTTAATTGAGAAATACTATCATCAAGAGTATGTCAATCAGGATCGCGCGGTGTTAATAAAACATCGAGAACAGAAAGAACTCACCTTGGAACCAAGTATAATCACCCTCGTGAACGATCTGATTGATGAGGGTGTTTCCCGGGGTGCCAGTGATATTCATGTAGAAGTCTTTCCCCAGAAGGTACAAGTGCGGTTTCGTATTGATGGCGTCTTAAAACCCATTGGTCAGCTAAGTAAAGAGACTTGGAGAGGCGTCATTACCCGCCTGAAAATACTGGCAGGCTGCGATATTGCCGAGCATCGTCATCCTCAGGATGGTGCGTTCACAACCAATCATGAGGGTCGCCAAATTGATGTCCGTTTATCGATTATTCCGACCATTCATGGGGAGAAGATCGTCTTACGCCTGCTGGATGAAAAAAAATTTTTAATATCAATTGATGAGCTGGGCTTTTCCAATCAACAAAAACAAGTGTTAAAAGAAATAATTAAAGCACCCCACGGGATGGTTCTGATCTGTGGACCGACGGGAAGTGGAAAATCAACAACTTTGTATAGCCTGCTCAACGGCATGGACTCCCGAACGCAGAATATCATCACCATTGAAGATCCGGTGGAGTTCCAAATGGAAGATATCAACCAGATTCAGGTCAGCGAAAAAACGGGGCTTAACTTTGCCAACGGGCTGAGAGCTATTTTAAGACAAGATCCCAATGTGATTATGGTCGGGGAAATCCGAGATGAAGATACGGCCGAAATTGCGACTAGGGCAGCAATTACCGGGCATTTGGTATTATCAACACTTCATACAAACAACGCCATTGCGTCGATCAATCGCCTAATGGATATGAAGATTCCCTTATATCTGTTGTCAGCGGCATTAAGAGGTGTGATTTCTCAAAAGCTGATTAAACGTTTGTGCCCTAATTGTAAAAAGAAAAGCTTCGCAACGGCGTTCGAAAAAGGATTACTGGGAATGGCGGACCAGGAGATTGAGCTTTTCTATCCGGAGGGCTGTTCCCTTTGTCATGGAACCGGGTATCTGGGGCGAATTGCTGTTCAGGAAGTGATGAAAGTTAGCAGAAAGATCCGGGAGGCCATCAGTAAAGGTGCGGATTATGACGGCATTCGAAAAGTCGCCATTGAAGAAGGGTTTAAGCCCATTGAAGAGTCCTTGAAACGTCATCTTTTACAGGGTGAAACGTCAATTTCTCAGGGTTTGGAGATCTTAGCCTTTGAAAATGAATGGCATCGTTAGGGTGAAATAATGGAAAAACAGTTTATTTATAAAGCAAAAGACCGGCGGGGAGAGACCATCACCGGAATGGTTGCGGGGCAAACTCTCCGGGAGGTCGCCCTGCACCTTCAGACTAGAAATCTGATTGTGCTGGAAATCAAAGAAAAAAAGAAGTCCGAAGGATTTCTAAATAAAGAATTTAATATTCGGATTCGTTCGGTAACTGATGAGTCTTTTAGCCGCTTCTGCAGACAGTTTTACATCATGTTAAACGCGGGGATTCCAATTCTGAAATGTTTGGAACTTATTCGTGAGGAGACAAAAGATAAGGGATTTGCCCAAGATATTTCCGGGGTTGGCAACCGCATCCAATCCGGAGCGAGCCTTTCTCAAGCAATGATTGCTTATCCCAAGTCATTTCCGTCCTTGTTTGTTTTTATGGTTGAAGCCGGAGAGATGAGTGGAAATCTCAATACCGTTCTTTTTAAAATGGCCGAGCATTTTGAAAGTGAAGAAAAAAATCGTCGGCAGCTTCAGCAGATCCTCTTCTATCCCATCATCCTGAGCATCGTGTTTGTACTGGTATTGGTCTTTTTAATCACGATGGTACTTCCGACCTTTGCAGACATGTTTACGGTAATGAATGCGGAGCTGCCAGGACCAACCCGGTTTTTGATGGGACTGAGTCACGGATCAAGCGGCGGTTGGTCGATCGTTCTTTTGATTCTGGCGGGATTTGTAGCGGGAGCGATGCTTTTGTTAGAAATCGACGCGGTGGCAAATTGGCGGGACTGGCTAAAAATAAGACTTCCGTTTTTTGGAAGTCTGAGTCACAAACGGTGTCTGGGGAGAATCGCCACAACCCTGGGAATGTTTCTGGCAAGTGGAATCGACCTGCTGGCAGCATTAAAGCGTTTGGAGGGTGTTACCAATAATCGGTATCTCAAAAAAGAATTGATGGTGCTCCGGGAAAAAGTAGTAAGCGGCAAAAGTCTGAGTCAGGGAATGGCAGAAAGTGAGGCGTTTCCCGGCCTTTTTAGCCAGTTGGTCGCCATTGGCGAAGCATCCGGGTCGATGCCGGAAGTGCTGGCAACGTTGAATCTTATTTATGCAGACGAGGTTAAGTCCAGAATTCAGTTGCTGCATACAGCGTTGGAGCCGCTTATTCTGCTGATTTTTGGCGGGCTGGTGCTGTTTATTCTGGCGGCGATTATGTTGCCGGTGTTTGATGTCTATTCGGTATACTCCAGCATGTAAAAGAAAAGGACATTCTCAGAAGTCTGAGAATGTCCTTGATTGTACTGAGACTAAATATGATTACGCCCGGATAAAATGGCGTGACATTCGTTGTAGTAGAATTTTTTTGCATCGCTTACGGTTAGTTCATCAAATAAATGATAGAGGGCGATTGCCAGAGTTTGAGTCGTTTTGATGTCCAGATTTGTGCGTTGGCAGGTTTTTAGAAAGTATCCCATACAAGCTTCCTTATTCCAGTCATCTCCACCCAGGAATAATCGACGCAATTCTTCTTTAATTTCTTTTTCAGTCCATTGCGAATCGGTTGAAGAGACAGAATCCTTTGTTTCAATCATTTTACCAGCTCCTTTCACTTCAGATAAATGTGTTAATCATCGTCATTATAGCATAGCTTCAAAAAAACTGTAAACGGAATGGAGGGTAAAATTTATACTAAGCTTTTGTTAAGTAACAAAGACAGAAAGTGGGAGAAAACTAAAGTAATGCACAAAAAATAGAAAAAAGTACTGGATTTTTAAAATGTAATCGGTTATAATAAACCCATGGTGTGAAAACGTTTTAATTTCCTTTCTTAATTTTCTTAAAAAAGAGGTGTGTCGAGCACCTCTTTTTTATTTTTTGACCATCCTCACACCCCATACAAAGGCTCAACTTGGTCTTATTCGCGTAAGTGGTATGGGGTGATCATTTTTTTTGCTCTTGAAATATTTTCTATTTAAGGTTATATTTAAGGTCGAGAAAACATAAGGAAAGTGGGGAAATAACATGAATGCAGTAAAAATTAAAGACGATATATTTTGGGTAGGCGCGAATGATTATCAGACGACACTTTTTGAAGGACTATGGCCAATTGATCAGGACGGCGTTTCTTATAATGCGTATGTGATCAATGATGAAAAAGTGGCCATTATTGACACGGTTAAAACCATCAAAGCTGATGAGTATATAGAAAAGATTAAATCCATTATAGGCGATAAAAAGGTGGATTACCTGATTGTCAATCATATGGAGCCCGATCATTCCAGTGGAATTACTGATTTGTTGGCAGAATATCCGGATTTGGTCATTGTCGGAAACAAAAAAACGTTCCCGATTATGAATAATTTTTATAAGATCACCGAAAATCTTCATGAGGTGTGTGATGGCGATACGTTGTGTCTGGGAAAACACACCCTCCAATTTTTCATGACTCCGATGGTTCATTGGCCGGAATCCATGGTTACCTATGATATTAATGACAAGGTGCTCTTTTCCATGGATATTTTTGGCAGCTTTAAAACGCCAGAGGGCAGCATTTTTGATGATGAAAATGATCTGGCAGCCTTTGAAGAACCAACCCGTCGCTATTATGCCTGTATTGTTGGCAAGGTGGCCAGTCAGGCTTTAAAAGCACTTAACAAACTTTGCGATGTCGAAATGGGGACGATTTGTCCATCTCATGGCTTGATCTGGCGGGATAATCCCAAACATATTTTGGATATGTACGTCAAAATGAGCAAGAAGGAAACGGTTCCTGGTGTTGTGATTGCCTACGGTTCGATGTATGGTTGTACCCAGAAATCAGCAGAAATTTTAGCCATTGCCTTAAAAAACGAAGGCGTCAAAGAGGTAAAGCTTTATGATGTGGCTAAAACCGATATTTCCTTTATCATATCCGATATCTGGAAGTACAAAGGTTTGTTTTTAGGGGCGCCATCCTACTACGGACAGATTTTTCCGAAAATGGCCAGTTTGCTTTATAAATTGGGTGAAATAAAAGTTGACAATCATAAGGTTGGATTTTTTGCAAACTACAGCTGGAGTGGTGGAGCTGATAAAAACTTTAATTATTTTATCAACGAGGCAAAGGTCGACACCATTGATGAGATCCTGATGATTAAGGGAACGCCGGACGAACAGGACGTCATTGATTTAAATGAATTAGCAAAAAAAATGGCTAAAGAAATGGTTTGATAAAAATTAACGTGGATTTTGGTTGAAAAAATCAGAGGGGGAAATGTAAATGAAAATCGTTGTGGGTATGTCTGGAGGGGTTGATTCATCGGTTGCAGCATTATTATTAAAAGAACGTGGTTACGAGGTCATCGGTGTCTTCATGAAAAACTGGGAAGAACAGGATGAATCGGGGGTATGTACAGCCACGGAAGACTATGATGATGTGCGGCGGGTATGCGACGCTATTGATATTCCCTACTACACCGTGAATTTTGCCAAAGAATACTACGACTCTGTTTTTTCATATTTTCTGGAAGAATATAAAAAAGGGCGGACGCCCAATCCGGACGTTCTCTGTAACCGGGAAATAAAATTCAAACGCTTTTTGGATTATGCGCTAAAGGTGGTTGGTGGCGACTATCTGGCTACCGGTCATTATGCGCAAATCGATTTTGTCAATGAACAGTACCGGTTAAAGCGGGCCTTTGATCATAACAAGGATCAAACCTATTTTCTGTGCCAACTGGGACAAAAAGAACTGGCCGATGTGATGTTTCCAATAGGACATCTTTGTAAAGATGAGGTTCGCCAGATCGCGGTCAAAAACAATTTGGTCACCGCCGAGAAAAAAGATTCGACGGGAATTTGTTTTATCGGTGAACGTAATTTTACCAAGTTTCTCAGTCAGTACCTGCCCGCCCAGCCCGGTAAAATCGTTGATCTGGCCGGTAATGTGAAGGGTACCCATCAGGGACTGATGTACTATACTCTGGGGCAGCGAAAAGGCCTGGGGATCGGCGGTGAAGGAAGCGGAGAGCCCTGGTTTGTGGTCAGTAAAGATTTAGATAAAAATGAATTGGTCGTCGTCCAGGGGGAAACTCACCCGGCCTTGTACTCAAAATCTCTGGAAGCCATTGAAATGAATTGGGTTGGCGGTTATCCGCCAGCCAAAACGTTTAAGTGTAGCGCTAAATTCCGGTATCGTCAATCCGATCAGGCGGTAACGGTGCGAGTAACTCAGGATCGGATTTATGTTGAATTTGATCAACCCCAAAAAGCGGTAACCCCAGGACAGATAGTGGTTTTATATCAGGCCAACATTTGTCTTGGAGGCGGAACCATTGATGCGGTAGAGATGATTTAATAAACCCAATTTAAGCGATAAAAGAGCAACCTTAATTTAGTTTGCTCTTTTATTTTTTTTGAGTAAAAAGCCCAGTTTTATGGTAAACTATACACAGTGACATCAATACAATAGGTATGGCCTGTAAAAAAAGCAAGTGATAATTCATGAATATAGAGAAAAGTAAGCAGGACGATAGGGAAGGATTGTAAATAATGAAAACACCGTGTAATAAATGTGGAAAAATAATCGGTTTTTTTGATAGAAATTATAAATTAGATAATGATAGATTAAGTATAAAATATGATGTCCTTTGCGGCGACTGTAATAGTATCTTAAAAAAGGGTGTTGAAAAATTAGAGGACATGCACCAATGGATGATGAATAACCTTAAGAAAAATAAGGATGTTCAAAAAAATGGGATGGTCTCAGTCGAGGTCGATCTGTTGATTCTACTGGCCGTTGAGGCGCTCTTTTCGGTAGCACCAGACTACTATGATTTGAACTCCCCTCTTAATCAGACCTTTATTCGGGCCAAAGAAAGCCGTGGTGTCGACCGGCAACGCGATATTGTGCGGATCGTCCATATTCTACTGCTTTACGGGTTCGAAGCTAATTTAATTGAACAGGGACTCGACACCACCCGAAATTTTATTGCCTATATGATCCAGAACGAACAGTTTTTAGAAGAAGTGGAAGTTAACTGTGGCGTTGAGGATGAACTCATTAAAGCCAATGTGTTTTTGAGCCGCCGGGGCCTGATCATCGATACCCTTGATAATCCCAAACTGATTTATATTTCCATTCCCAGCGATGTGCAGGTCGATTATCAGGTGCAATCATCAGAAATCATCAATGAAGTGATCCTGAAAAATGTTTTTTATCCCTGGGATAAGAAAAAAAAGGTAGTCCTGACCCTTGTTTCAGAAAGTGTGCTGTTTTCAGTGGCCAACGCCATTGATCGGTTTAATCAGAAGACCGGGAAACTTCAGGATAAGCTCAAAAAAGATAGTCTGGAATATTTTAATGACCGCGTGGTTGAAGATCTGGGAAAAATAAAACCCGGTGAATTTATCGAGGCAGTCCATTTGGATTGTTTACTTTTGTGTATTGTCAAAAACTTAAAAAGTCAAAAAATGTTTTCCATGGAGGCTTTGTTTGATCCCAAAGGCACCGCTATTGAACTGCTTTGGGCTTATTATCGACAGAATTTGAGGAACATGGGCATTGACAACAACGAAAAGATTGTCACCTACCTCCTTAAAAATTGTCTTTACACGGAAGGGTTTCATATCAAGCATGGTAATAAACCCAGTGACAAGGGTTGGGGATTTTTTACCACCAAGGGCTATATTATTTATTTTAGACGGAGTCATCAGGTGTTTTTTATCTATACCGAAACCTTCCCCAATCCGCTCTATCATCCCTGCAACCGGGTGACCTATGAGGACAAGCAGTATTTACAGTTGATTATGAATAATGGCCGAAGTCTGGGGGAAGAGCAGCGGGAACTGGATGAACTGATTTTTTATAGCGATGAACCGGAAACCATTGCCCAGATGGAACGTTTTTTTGAACGACACAACCTTTATTATCAGATGGAGACCTTTCTCAAAAAACAGAAAGAAGTTCAGCGAAAGCGGGATAAATATCTCCAGGTACAGCGGATTATTAATCATATTTTTAATGATTTTGGATTTTTGCCCTACTGTATCTATGATGAGTGGTATGTGATTCAAACCGAACTCAAAAAGGATGATATCCTGCTGAATAAACTGATCGATACCGATGCCGGGCTCAGAAAAAACTATACCCTAGGCCAGATCACCTATGCTCCCAAAATTATTGAAGCCTTCAACCGCGGGGCTGAAGCCGTTCAAAACTCGCTAAATATTGTCGAAGATTCGGTGGCTCGGGCGATTTTATGGGTCGCTTTTAAAGAGGCGGTCACCGAGACCCTATCTCAGGAATGGGTGCGGATTGCCGGCGAAATTCTGGATAAAGAAGATAATGCGCTTTCGGCGTTTTTCAAGTACGCGAATCTCAAGAAGATTGAGCCGGATAAGGTCTACTTTATGGGATTATTCATCTATCATTTGATGGACCGGGAAGTCCTTCAGTCAGATAATTTTCTGGAGAATTATGAGGGAGCGGTGCGGATTTTTCTGGAATGCCGTCGGGTCATTGAAGAACCAGATTTTAAAGGAACCGTTCTTCCGATGGAAAAATTGCTAGAAGAGGTGTTTCCAGAAAAAAAGAAGGATGAGAGTAACCTAAAGAAGGATGAGAGCAACCTATAGAGGAGAAAAACCATGCGTGTTCTTTTAGTTGAGGATGAAAAGCCCCTGGCCGCAGCATTGGGGAAGATTTTTGAAAAAAATAAAATATTAGTTGACGTTGTTAATGATGGGATCGAAGGCAAGTTACTCAGTGAGAATGATGTCTACGATGTCATTATCCTGGATATTATGCTGCCGGGAATGACCGGTTTGGAAATTCTGCGATCAATTCGGGAAGCGGGAAAGAATGTACCAATTCTTTTGTTAACCGCCAAGGATGACACCAAAGACAAGGTCAACGGACTAAATATGGGTGCCGATGATTATCTGGTTAAACCCTTTGTCACAGAAGAGTTGATTGCCCGGGTAAGAGCCCTGGGCCGTCGCCCCTGGGAGGTTTATCAGGATAATGTGATTCACTTTTCAAACATTTCATTAAATATTAATTCCGGGGAATTGTATGTCGATGAGGTCTTAAATCGGCTTACTGCCAAGGAAGCCCAATTGCTGGAAATGTTTATTCGGAATCCCGGTATGATCATCTCAAAAGAACAGATCTTGGACCGGATCTGGGGGATCGAGAGCCTGGCGATGGAGAATAGTGTCGAAATCTATGTCCATTATTTAAGAAAAAAGCTGGACACCTCGCAAACCTATATAAAAACCATCCGCGGATTGGGTTATGTTTTAAAGGAGAAGGAGAATGTTAAGCCTTAACAAACTTCGGATCAACCTTACTCTTATGAATACGGGAGTCCTTATCGGACTCCTATTATTTATTTCCGTTTTTCTGTACGTGGTTTTGAGTATGGATGTGGAGACAAACGTGAATAATAATCTTAAGATATACTGTTCCCAGTTGGCCAATGAAATTGAATATCTGGAACGACAGGAAGCGGGAGACGAGGTGACCGAAGAAGAAAAACAGGGATATTTTGAGTATGCCCGTAGTCTTGTTCAGAATAATATCTCCTATATAATTTTTGATCAACAGTTTAAAGTGCTGGATCAATCTTACTTGCTTCCCCTTGAAGAAGCAAAGCTGCTAGAAATTTCGAAACACTATTTTGAAGAGAACAAAGAAAAGTATCTGATTAGCGATTATAAGCAAGGCGATAAGGATTATAAGATTTGCACCTATGCGGTGGTCAACAAAAATGGTGAATTAAAAATTGTTCAGGCCATGAAAAATATGGCGTCGGAACGATCACTGTTAGGAAATGCACAGGAAATGGTGGGATTTACGATCCTGATCGGAGCCTCATTATCTTTTCTGGGTGGCTATTTTTTGTCTGGCCGTTCTCTGATTCCGATTAAAAAAAGTGTCGAACGTCAACAGGAATTTCTGGCCGATGCTTCTCATGAGCTACGGACACCGATTGCCGTGATTCAGACAAATCTGGAAGTGGTCAAAGCCAGCACCGATGAAAGTGTGGAGAGTCAGCTGACCTGGATCAATAACGCTTATGATGAGATCCAGTGGATGCAGCACATTGTTGAAGATCTGATGTTCTTAGCCCGGGCCGATTCCGGGGATATGATGGTACAGCGAGAACCGGTCGATTTAACCTATATAATCAAGATGGTTTGTGAAAAAATGGCACCTTTAGCCGGGAAAAAGGGAATTTCTTTTAGTAACAAGCTGGAGGATGATCTGATCATTATCGGCGATGAAAAGCAGATTACCCAGTTACTGGTGATTCTTTTGGATAATGCGATTAAATACAGCGGTGAAAATACCAGTATTCGCCTTATTGGGAAGAAGACGCTTCAGGGGGTGTCAGTGGCGGTTATCGACCAGGGGATTGGGATTGCCAAAGATCAGATAGAAAAGGTAACGCAGCGGTTTTATCGGGTTGACAAGGCCCGATCCCGAACCGAGGGTGGAACGGGACTGGGTTTGTCGATTGCCAATTGGATTGTCGATGAGCACCATGCCGGTATGACCATTGAAAGTGAAGAGAAAAAAGGGACAAAGATTACACTCAATTTTGATAAGGGGGTAGATATAAAGTGAGCAGTTTAAAATTTTGCGGAGACGAGATCATAACCGGTCCCGGCACCTTGGATACCATTAGAGAGATAGTGGGGCAACGGTTTTTTATCGTAACCGGAAGAACCGCTTTATTTAGAAATGGGACCATCAAACGGGCCGAAGCCCTTTTAAAAGAAGTTGCTAAGGATTATGATATCCTTAGCGGCATTGGAGCAAACCCCAGCGTTTGTGATGTAGAAGCGGGTCTGTTAAAGATGAAGGCGTTTAATCCGGATGTAGTGATTGCCATTGGTGGCGGTTCGGTTCTCGATGCTGCCAAGGTCATGACCCTGATGTGCGAGTACAATGGGTTAACCATCGAAGCGATCAAGGCTGGTCAGGCACCGGAAAAACGGGAGCGGATCAAACTGGTGGCGATTCCCTCAACCTCCGGAACGGCCTCTGAGGTTACCCGGGCAGCCGTGATTACCTTCCCGGAAGAAAATATTAAAATAGGGCTAAAAACGAAGGCCTTTATTCCCGATCTGGCTATTTTAGATGGGGAACTGACTTTATCAATGCCACCCGATGTGATAGTGGAATCGGGGATGGATGCCCTGACCCATGGTCTGGAAGCGATGATTAATAAAAGCGCCGATGACTTCACCAAAACCATGGCAAAAGGGGCCGTAGAAGGTTTACTTAAGTATCTGCGCCAGTCCTTTGAAAGCGGGGATATAAAAAGTCGGCAGCATGTTCACAACTTTTCCTGTCTGGCCGGGTTCGCCTTTCAAAATGCCGGTCTGGGAATGGACCATGGCATTGCCCATGCTTTTGGGGGGCGCTTTGGTACCAGTCATGGACTGCTAAATGCCATTGCTCTGCCCTATGTACTGGAATATAATGGGCAGGATCCGCAGGTGGCCGAGGAACTGGAACAGCTATCCCGGTTAATCGGGAAAAACATTATCGATGAAATTAAAGAGCTCAACAAAACTTTCGAAATCCCCAGCTCCTTTCAGGCTGCTGGCATCCCGGAAGAAGAATTTAAAGCCAATTATGATGAGTTGCTAAAAAATTCGCTGATGGGCTCCACCCAGAGAAATCCAATTAAAATGGATGCAGCCAAGATGGATAAGGTCTTAACAAGCATTTATTATGGCGAAAAGAAATTTTAAGAATGAAACAAATTAGAGCGTTGCAAAACGGAGCCTGAAGTTCTTATAATTTTTGCAATTAACTATGAAATAAATATTTAGGAGAACACATGAGTTTATTAGACGGGTTAAACACTCGACAACGAGAAGCAGCAGAAACCATCGATGGGCCACTATTAATATTGGCAGGGGCCGGATCAGGGAAAACACGAACTATTATTCATCGCATTGCCCATATTATTGAAACAGGACAGGCATGGCCTTCACAGATTCTGGCCATCACTTTTACCAATAAAGCCGCCGGCGAAATGCGGGAGCGGATTGCCAAAATGAAGATTGAGGACAGTAAACGGATCTGGATGTCGACCTTTCACGCCATGTGTGCCCGAATTATGCGAACCCATGCACAATGGTTGGGTTATGACGACAACTTTGTCATTTATGATATGGACGATCAGAAGCGTTTATATAAAAGCTTAATCAAAGAATTGGGCCTCAATGACAAATATTTTACCAACCAGTTTTTAAGCGGCGAAGTCTCAACGGCCAAGAATAATTTTGTCAGTCCGGAAGCCTATCTAAAAGAAAATTCCGGCGATTTCAGAAAAGAGAAGGTCGGACTTTATTATAAACGCTACCAGGAAAGCTTAAAAGCAAACAATGCCATGGATTTTGATGATCTGATCTACAATACCCTGGTATTATTTAAGGGCTTTCCGGAAATTCTGGAACAATATCAGAATCGCTTTAAATACATTATGGTGGATGAATATCAGGATACCAATCATAGCCAATATGAACTGGTTAACATGCTGGCCGCCAAATACAAAAATATTTGTGTCTGCGGCGATGACGATCAGAGTATTTACGGCTGGCGGGGAGCGGATATCAACAATATCCTGGATTTTGAAAAAGACTACGCCAACGCCAAGGTCGTTAAACTGGAAGAGAACTACCGCTCAACCCAGACGATTCTGGACTGTGCCAACGGTGTTATTGCCAAAAATACCGGTCGTAAGGAAAAGGCGCTGTGGACCAACAATGACGGCGATGAAAAAATTATGATTGCTTCATTTAACCAGGGTTATGATGAAGCCCGGTTTATTGTTGATGAGATTAATGAAAACATCACCAAGGGCAATGGTATCTTCGGCGATTTTGCGATTCTGTACCGAACCAATGCCCAGTCCCGGTTGTTTGAAGAAGCGCTGATGCGGGCCGGCTTGCCTTTTCAATTAATCGGCGGAACCGGGTTTTATTCGCGGGTTGAAATTAAAGATGTCATTGCTTATTTAAATGTCCTGAGCAATCCTAAAGACAACATGGGCTTTATGCGAATTGTCAACGTGCCCAAGCGGGGGATTGGTTCAGCCACCATTGAAAAAATTGCCGAATACGCCAATTTTAAAAGCTTTAGTTTAATGCAGGCCTTCCATCATGTTGAAGAAATTCCGGAGCTGAGTCCCAGCGTCAAAAACAAGGTTCGGGCGTTTAGCGAATTAATGAAGAAATTAGAAACAATCCGGGAGACGGCCAGCTTAAGCGAGCTGATCACGGCGGTGATTGAAAAAACCGGCTATCTGGAAATGCTGGAAACCGGAAAGATGGATAAGGGTGAAAGCCGCCTGGAAAACCTTCAGGAACTGGTATCTTCCGCCACAGACTTTGAAAAAAATAGTGATGATCAAAGCCTCAGCGCCTACCTGGAAACGGTCGCCTTGTCGTCAGAAACCGACAAGTACGATGGTGATCAGGGGAAGGTTCTCCTGATGACGCTTCATAACGCCAAAGGACTGGAATTCCCGATTGTCTTTATTCCCGGGATGGAAGAAGGGATCTTCCCCCATGGCCGAGCCATGGATTCGCCGGAGGAAATTGAAGAGGAACGACGAATCTGCTATGTGGGGATTACCCGGGCGATGAAACGTCTTTACATTTCCTGGGCAGCGGAAAGAACCCTTTACGGACGTCGCCAACTGCAAACCCCATCGCGATTTTTAAAAGAAATGCCGGATGAAGTTTGCGTGGAAAATAAACAGCGCTATGAACGTAAGCCGGAAATTGACATTGAAACGAAAAAGAATAAGACTTTTTCTGAACGGGTGACCCAGTCGAAGGTAGCTATTCGCAGAAATAATGCCAATGCCGTTAACCTTCACAATGGTCCATCAGAAAATGGGTTTGCGTTGACGGATAAGGTTAAACATAAAAAATTTGGCATTGGTACTGTGGTTGAAGTTAAAAATAACATGATTTCAGTCGCGTTTCCGGGGGTGGGAATTAAAAAAATGGATCCGACGTTTGTGGAAAAAGCTTAGTTAAAATAGCGTTAAAAAGTAGCTATAAAGGATAGGAAATGAGTATGAGCAATGCCCAAATTGAAGCGTTAAGAAAAAAAATAGCAGCATATGACAGAGCCTACTATCTTGATGATGCGCCTCTGGTTTTAGACTATGAATATGATCAGCTAATGCAGGAACTGATTGCGCTAGAAACCGCAAATCCCCAATGGATCACCCCGGATTCACCGACTCAGCGGGTTGGTGGAAGTCCTTTAGCAGGTTTTGACAAGGTCGTCTACAGCCATCCCAAACTGAGCCTTGGCAATGCTTTTGATCCGGGCGATCTCCGCGATTTTGACCGTCGGGTGCGGCAGACCTGTCCCGAGGCAAGCTATGTGGTGGAATACAAATTTGATGGGTTGACGGTGGTACTAAACTACGAAAATGGTTTGTTCGTTCGGGGCGCCACCCGAGGCGATGGCGAAGTGGGGGAAAATGTTACTGCCAACCTCAAAACGATTCGGACAATCCCGCTGGGCTTGTCGGAGCCGGTGACCCTGGAAGTTCGGGGCGAGGTTTTTATGGGTAAGGCTGATTTTGAAAAATTGAATCAGCGTCGTCTGGCGGCGGAGGAAAGTCCTTTTGCCAACCCCAGAAATGCAGCAGCCGGATCGCTGCGACAATTGGACCCCAGGCTAACGGCCTCCCGGCCATTGGATATTTTTGTTTTTAATCTGGAAGTGGTTGAAGGTTTCGAACCTAAAACCCATCGGGAGACCCTGAATTATTTAAAAGATTTAGGTTTTAAAACCAGTACAATCAAAGCCTTTAGCGATATTGAGGCGATCATTGACTATTGCCGCCTGATGGAAGTGGAAAGACGCAACCTGCCCTTTGAAATCGACGGTCTGGTGATTAAGGTCGATGAATTAGCTTTTCGGGAGCGACTGTGAAATACCTCAAAAAGTCCCCGCTGGGCGATCGCTTACAAATTTGCACCCGATCAGGCCGTTACCACCGTGGTTGCCATTACCGTTCAGGTTGGCCGAACCGGTGCTCTGACCCCAGTGGCCGAACTTGAGCCGGTGTCGCTAGCGGGGTCAGTGATCGCTCGGGCAACCCTCCATAACGAAGACAATATCAGTACAAAAGACATCCGTATCGGTGACCAGGTGGTGATCCAGAAGGCGGGGGACGTCATTCCGGAAGTGGATCATGTGGTG
>Ga0163223_100261_pt1 | contig 17857 bp, 13 predicted proteins | sample MSEWel2016_02_17_2_FD_113147 | JGI IMG/M metagenome (GOLD analysis project Ga0163223, IMG submission 113147) | Subsurface microbial communities from deep shales in West Virginia, USA - MSEEL Well Study Marcellus 5H_2016_02_17 ...
AGTCTTGGCGATGGGAAACGGCAGGCCGCCCCGGCATTCGGTTTCAAGCGATAAACCGTCGTTGAAGGTTGCACATTCGGTGGCGTTGCGAACCGTTGCCTTCAGCACGTTATCCGGATAGGCGGTGGTGCGGTGACTCGGATAGACATCCATGTACCAGGTATCCGGGTATTTTTTCATCAGGGTCTTCTGCCCTTCGCTGAGCTTGTCGGCGTACTGCTCGACGTTGCTCGCATCAATGCGGAACAGGGGCTTTTCGCCCTTGAAGGGATCGACCCAGAAGCCGCTGTCGGGTTTGTGCCCGGCCGGGATAGTGCGCAGCCCACCCTCGTACGGTGGAATGCTGCCATCGGCATTGCCGGCCTGGATCGCGCCGAAGGACGTCAGGCTCTTGCCCAGCTCCTGGGCCTCTTCGGCGGTAACCGCAGCCATACTATTGAAGGCGGCGCTCATCAGGGCGCAGGCAAAGGCGATTTGCTTTTTCATCGAGTGCTCTCCGTTCTTGGATTTGTTAGATGGAGGTTTTGAACGTCAAGGCCAGCCAGCCACGGTCAGTACCGCCAACCGGGCCGTTGCCGCCGACACTACCGTCAGCCAGCGTCTTGGATTGCGCCCCGCTATCGGCATAGCGCAAACCGAACTCGTAACGCTGCGCATACGTCAGTTGCGCCCCGACCGACCACGTCAGTGCGCCCTCGTTGCCGCCACCGGCCGTGGCCGCATTGCCATGAATGCCGTAGTTGACGGTCACTGGCACACGCAGATCCCAAGACGGGAACACCGACAGGTACTCAGGCGTGTAGTTGACGGCCACGGCGTAGTAGTTGCGCGTCGAACAATTGTCCGACTTGTCGCCGGAGCCCGGCGTGCCGATGCGCGGATCAATGCAGTTAGCGTTGCCTTCGCCGAGGTACAGCTCTTCATGGCTGGTCACGTCGCGCAGGTGGCTATAGGCGAACTCACCCACCAGAGAGGCGCTTCTGGCAATGAAGTTTGGCGACATCAGCGTCACGGCATTGGCGATGAAGTGGATCGAATCGCCGCGCGGGCCTTCGTGATCGGTCGCATCCACGGCAACGGCGTTCAGGGCGCCGTCTTTGCGGTAGGACAGCTCGCCAGCGAACGAAACCGTATTGAACACCCTCGAGAAGCTAACGCCGATCAGCTTTACATCGCGCGCATAAGCCAGGCGATAGCTTGGACTCGTCGTACTGATTTCGGGCGCGAACCAAGGTTGGTAGTCGTCGAACTCGCGGTAGTAGACGCCGACCGTGGAATCTATAGCTTGGGCGTCGTATTTGGCCATTACGCCCCAGTTGGCGGTATCACGACCATACCGGGACTTCTCGCGCCGTAATGCAAACCCCTCGAAAACCGGCAGGCGATCCGGTCCTTCGAAAAACGGGTCGGCCGCGCCGAAGTACGTACCGCCATAAGGGATGCGGGTGTAATCCCATTCGTAGAAATACTGGCCCGCAACGGAGAGCTTGTCGGTGACCTGAGCCTTGGCCGATACCTGCCCGATGGGACGAAAGACTTCCTTGATTTCGATACCGGGACTGGTGACTGCCTTGACCCCGTCTGTCGGGGCCTGCGAATAGGAAATGGCATGCGCGCCGAACAGCAGACCCTCGCCCCAGAAGTTGGTATGCCGCCCCACCTTGACGTTGACCAGCGACTCGCCGAGCCTGAAGTTGCCCCATACGAAGGCATCCAGGATTTCCCCCGAAGGGCCGTGAACGAAGCGGTCCACTTCCGAGCTATAACGATTGTCGTCGTAGCTGCTGTCCGGGTTCTGGACGTAACTTTTAACGTCGTCGTCGCGATAGGCATGGTCGTACCATGCCGATGCACTTACTCGCGCGCCCATATCCCTGCGGTAGGAAAAATCGATCTCGCTCAACAAGTCGAGGCGATTGGTCACGATATCGCCTTTGTCGAATTTGCCGTCGGACTCGTCGTAGCTCGGGTTGCGCATGATCCGGCTGTCCTGCCCTTCGGTACGCATGCCGAGGGTGTAGCGAACCGTGTTGTCCCAGCGCAGACGAAAGTCCGGGTTGGGCAGCTCTATGGCTGCACCCAGTGCGCTCCCCGTAACGCCCAGCATCAACAGCGTCGTCATTGCTTGGGTAGCGCTCAGCGCTCCCCGTTTGGCCACTTCGATCATTCAAACCACCTTATTTGTTTTTGTTTTTTTCAGCCGTTCTTCATGTGAATTCGACGAAATGCAGGCGTCGAGAACCCATTGGCGCCGCCATTGACGGCACCATTTGGTATCGAAGGCGTTAGCGCCCGATGGGATAAATGATGGATTTTTCCTGGGTGAACTCTTTCAGCCAATCCGGGCCGAACTCGCGGCCGATGCCCGACCGCTTGAAGCCGCCGATTGGCGCATAGGGCATCTTGCCGCCGCCCCCGTTGATATAAACGCTGCCCGCGCGGATACGCCGAGCCATCTGGTAGGCAACCGCGGCGTCCGCCGTGGCAACCGCGCCATTGAGGCCATAGCGCGAATCGTTGGCGATGGCGATGGCTTCTTCATCGGTATCGAAACCGATGACCACGCCCACCGGTCCGAAGATTTCCTCCTGGGCGATGGTCATGTCGTTGCGCACGTCATCGAACAGGGTGATGTCACTGAAAAAGCCTTTGTCCAAGCCCTGCGGGCGACCGCCGCCGCATACCAACGTGGCGCCCGAATCGCGGCCACTGGCAACAAAATGCTCGACCTTGGCCCGCTGCGATTCACGGATCAGTGGACCCATTGCCACGCTCGGGTCGGCCGGGTTGCCAATCTTCATCTGGCTTGCCACAGCCTTGGCCACTTGCACGAACTGCTCCCGGATGGAGTTGTGCACCAGGAAGCGCGTAAGCAAAGCGCAGCCTTGCCCGGCATTGACCGTCAGACCGGCAATGGCGCCCAGGGCCGTGCCTTGGATGTCGGCGTCGGGCCGCACGATCAAAGCAGATTTACCGCCCAGTTCCAGATGCACGCGCTTCAGCGTCAGCGCGGCTTGGGACATGATGCTCACGCCCACGGCTTCGGAACCGGTGAACGACACCATGTCCACGCGCGAATCGCTGCTCAGCAGGCTGCCGACCTCGACCCCGCCGGTGACAATATTGAGCACGCCCTTGGGCAAACCGATTTGCTCGGCGATTTCACCGAACAGCAGTGCCGAGTAAGGCGTGAACGGTGACGGCTTGAGCACCAGCGTGTTGCCCGCCAGCAGCGCCGGGAAGATCTTCGCCAGATTGAGCAAAAACGGGAAGTTATAGCCGGTGATGCCTGAAACCACGCCGATCGGTTCGCGCTTGATGCTGCCGCTGCCGAGGATCATCGGCCCGCCCGGGTTGAACGGATTGGGCGTTGCTTCCACAGGAATCTGCTGCGTCGCGTCGTGCAGCGACTGGTCGATGGCTTTGAGCACATGAGCCAGCGGCATATCGACCTGCATCGCATAGGTAACACCTTGCGCGCAGCCGACCTCTGCGATGATCAGCGCGGCGATTTCCTCCCGGCGCGCCACCAGTGCACTGTGCATACGGCGCATATAACCGGCACGCTCGGCCATGCTCAGCCACGGCCAGGGGCCGCTATCGAACGCACGACGTGCGGCGTCAATAGCGGCGTCGGCACTGGCGGTATCGCCCACCGGCGCTTGGCCGATCACTTCCTCGGTGGCGGGGTTGAGCACGGCTTCGGTCGGACCGTTTGCCGAAGCCCAGGCGCCATCGATATAGAGTTTGTTCAGCTGCGTAAATGGAATGCTCATGCCGCTACAGCTCCTTTGGTTATGCCAGTGACAGCGGTGCCAGTGATGATTTCGGCGGCGCGCATGGCAATGACCATCGCCGGCGCATTGGTGTTGCCCGAGACAAGGCTCGGCATGATCGAGGTATCGACGACACGGACGCCCTCGACCCCGCGCACCCTCAGCTCGGGATCGAGCACCGAATCGCTGTCCGCGCCCATCCGACAGGTGCCGGAAACATGAAAAGCGGTCTGTCCGAACCGGCGGAACGCGGCGAGGATTTCCTCATCGCTTTGCACCTGCGTACCCGGCGTCAGCTCCTGAACGATGAACGGCTTGAGCGCCGGTTCGGCCGCCAGACGGCGGATCCAGCGCAGCAGCGAGATGGCGGCGACCCGATCGGCCTCGGCGGTTAGGTAGTTGGCGACGATCTTCGGCGGCACGGCTGGATCGGCCGACTGAATGGTGATTTCGCCCTGGCTCTGGGGATGCATGAAATAACCGCCGATGGTCAGGCCGGGATGCTTGTCGATCATCACCGTCTTGCCGTCGCCATCCAGGGAATACAGGCTGACGCCGATCTGCGCATCCGGGCGATCCAGACCCGGCCGGGTCTTCACGAAACCGCCCGCTTCGTGCGCGGCGTGGGTCATCGGGCCTTTCTTGCTGAGAAAATACTGCGCCACCGAACACAGCAGGCCCAGGCCTGCGAAACAATGATTCAGGCTGCCGCTGGTAACTCGATACTGCACCGCCATATAGACGTGCTCGCGCAGGTTGCGGCCCACGTCCGGTGAATCCTGCATGAGCGGAATGCCGTGCTGTTTCAGCAATTCAGCCGGACCGACGCCAGACAGTTGCAACAGCTTCGGCGACTCGATGGCGCCGGCACACACCAACACCTCCCGGCTGACCGCAAGACGCTGAGCTCCATCCTTGCCACGTACATGCACGGCGACCGCGCGACGCTTCTGGAACTCGATGCGCTGGACATGTGTGCCAGTCATCACGGTCAGGTTGGGACGGCCACGAACCGGATCGAGAAAGGCCTTGGCCGCACTGAAGCGTTGCCCGTTCCAGGTGGTCTGCGGCTGATAACCGAAGCCACCGTTGCTGACTGAATCCACATGATTGGTGTCGGCAACCCGCGCAGTGCCTATCAAGCCGGCGGCGTTGATGATGGCTTCGCATAGCGGATCGCCCGATGGATGTACGGTGACCTTGAGCGGCCCGCCAGCGCCACGCCACTGGGATGCGCCAAGCTGATGATCCTCCAGCGCGACGAACTGTCGGCCAATATCCGCCCAACCCCAGCCGGTGCAACCCTGCGCTTCCCAGCCATCGTAGTCGGCCGGCGCGCCGCGCACGTAGACCATGCCGTTGACCGAGCTAGAGCCTCCGATCGCCTTGCCCTTGAGCCATAGCTCAGTGGCCATACCTTCACCGCGCGATGCCTGGTAGTCGTAAACATGCGGATTGCCGGCCATCAACAGTTTGCCGATACCGCGCGGCATCGCAATCAACGGGCTGGTGTGGTCGGGGCCGCTTTCAATGAGCAGTACCGAGACGCTGGGGTCGGCAGACAACCGGTTGGCCATCACACAGCCGGCAGAGCCGGCACCGACAATGATGTAATCGTAGGATTGGCTCATTGTTGTTCTTCTGTCGTTTGAATGGGTTGAATGTCGCGATTTTCTCGGGCGGCTCCATCCCGCGGGCCTTTCGCGCAGGTGCTTGCCGACGCGTCTTCGAGTATCTGAATCGCCCGCTCCGGACAGGCCCGCGCGCCGCGCAGAGCAAGCCCCTCCTGGCCCGCCTCAACCGTGAAATCGGCGCTGGCGATGTAACCGTTCTCATCCAGTTCGTAGAGGCCGGGCGCTACGTGGTTGCAACGGGCATGGCCGGCGCAGGCTTTGCTGTCGACGACGACCTTCATGCGCTCGCCTCGGTGGCCTGGTTCGTGTTGATGCTGGCATTCGAGCCAGGCAGGTCCCACTCCAGGTGTAGGTCATCCATGCCGAATACACCGAAGGCGTTGAACAGCGGCTCGGTGCCAGCGGCGATGCGGAACGGCGGAATCAGCTTCAGCCACAACTCCAAGGCAATGCGTAACTCGCGGCGCGCCAGGTGGGAGCCGACACAACGGTGAACGCCATATGAGAACGCCATGTGCGGTGCATTACCTGCACTGCGCTGGAAATCCACCGTGCCTGCATCGTCGAATACCTCCGGGTCAAGGTTGGCCAACTCGGTACTGATCAGCACGATGTCGCCCGCCTTCATTGTCGCCTCGCCAATCTGCACATCGCGGGTCACGGTGCGGCGCATGTTGACGATGGAATAGGAACGCAGCAGCTCCTCCACCGCATCCGGGATGAGTTCCGGGTTGGCACGCAGCTGCGCCTGTTGCTCGGGATTGCGCGCCAAGTGGCGGAAGAACAATCCGATGCTGGAGGTGACGGTATCCAGCCCGCCGATGAAAATCAGAAAGTTGATACCGAGCATCTCGTCATCGGTCAGCGGCCGCCCGTCGATCTGGCTGGCCAGCAGATAGCTGGTGAAATCGTCGCCCGGGTCTTTGCGTCGCTCGGCGATATAGGCCCGAATCCAGCCGGTGATCGCCCGTGCATTTTCGGTGACAACCTGCATGTCGAAGCTCTTGATCAGCGTCTGCGTCCAGTGCTGGAACAGGGGGCGCTCTTCCAGCGGCCATCCCATCAGTTTGAGGAAGATCAGGGTCGGAAATGGTTTGGCGAAATCTTCGTTGAAATCGCAGCGGCCTTTGTCAGTGACCGCTTCGATCAGTTGGGTCGCGAGCCCGCGGATATCCTGTTCCAGCGCGTCGACTTTCTTAGGCGTGAACAGAGGGTTGAGCAATGCGCGGTATTTGGCGTGATCGGGTGGATCGACCTCCAGCGGCGCAAGACGCCAGCTCTCGCCGAGCAACATGGGATACGGGGTCAAGCCGACACTGCTGAACGTTTCCGGATCCTGCAGGATGCGTCGTAGATCTTCGGAACGGCGCGGTATCCAGGCGCCGGGAAGAAACCCCAAACGGGGCACCCAGAAAATGGGCGGCATGCTCTGGTGCAACTCGGCAGCCCAGGCGTAAGCGTTCTCTCCCTGGGCGGTTAGCTCGGCCCACAGATCGAAGTCCCGAATCAAATGTTCAGGGATATGATCGGGCACGGGTGCGGCTTGATCGACATTCATTATTATTCTCCGTCGGCGCTTGCGAACGGAGGGAAAGGTAGGTCCCGGCTGGAGAATCCACAACGGACACTATTTGTGATCTGTTCGATTTCGCCGCTGAAACATGGCTGTCGCGAGCGGACAGCCGGACAAGCCTTGTCCGGTATGGAGCGCGTGTGCCAGTCTCATTGCTCACCGTCAGCTACGCTCATACATAACTGGCGCCACGATTAACAAAGGTTTTGCAGAGGTACAGGATGAACCAGCAAATCTCTGCCCTGCCAGAACGACCGGACAAAGCCGACATGGCCAGCAAGCGCCACGCGTCGCGCGCGCAGCGCACCCGTGACCTGCTTCTGGACGGCATGTATCGGTTGGCATTGGAAAAGGATTTCCGGGAAATCTCGGTGCAGGAATTGCTCAGCCATACCGGGGTGGCACGCTCTACGTTCTATGCGCACTTTCGCGACAAGGAAGACTTGCTGGTGGCCGGTTATGAGTGCATCGGCCTGCCGCCAACTCGCGTTTGCAACGTCGCTGGGGAGGAACGGGTCGTGCTCGACGTTTCAGCATGGCTGTTCAATGCCACCGAGCGACATGCAGCCCTGACCACCTCGTTCTTCAACAGCCCGTCACAAGCGATCATTCTTGCTCATCTGGAGAATCTACTGCTGATTCAGGTACGCGAGCACTACCGCAAACATGGCATCTACGAGTGCGCCGGATTGCGCGGCGAGGTGGCGGTGCGCTGCTTCGTGGGTGCGCTGATCGGGTCATGGCTGTGGTGGGTGCGTCATGACTACCCGAGCCCGGCCAACGAAATGACAGAAGCATTCGATAGTCTGATGAACAACGGCACCTGGCCTGCCGCCAACTGACCCGCATGCAGGCCTCCGCTGGGCCAAGGCATCGCAGCTCGCAATAGATGCGATGCCCGGTGGCAGTGTCTCGTTTCTCTAGCAGGCTGTTGAAAAACTACCTGCGTTGGCAATACGGCGTTAAAAACAGCCTCAGAATGCTCATTTAGAACACCTAAACTCCGCTTCTTCGGCTGTTTTTGCCTTGTCTTGCCTGCCTCGCCTACGTTTTTCAGCGGCCTGCGAGGCCAATAATCTGCGCACCGCCGCCATGCGGTCACGGGCGAACTGCAGCGAAACAGCAGCATCCCTGACCCAGTCGAAGCCGTGCACGGCTCCGGGGTAGACGTGCAGTTCGGTCGGCACTCCCGAGCTGATCAGCAACTGGGCATAAGCCATACTTTCCGGGGCGAACAAATCCAGTGCGCCGACTCCAATAAAAGTAGGTGGCAGGCCGGCTAGCTCAGTGGCATGTGCCGGAGACAGGTAAGGCGATAGCGGACGGCTGCCCGGTGGATGCCCTAATCGTGCCTGCCAAGCGAATCGGTTAGCTGCCCGCGACCAGCCAAATTCGCCGCTGTACTCGCCCGGATCAACGGTAGACCCGGTACGGTCATCCAGCATGGGGTATGTCAACACCTGGCAAGCAATAGGCACCTCGCCGCGATCGCGCGCGAGCAATACCAAGCCTGCTGCGATCCCACCGCCAGCGCTGTCGCCCAGCACCGCAATACGTTGAGGATTGATACCGATGGCCGCCGAGTCACGGTAAAGCCAGCGCAGCACTGTGTAGCAATCCTCGACAGCGGCCATACCGCTCGCTTCAAGGAGCGAGCCGGTAATTCACTGCCACTACGACACAGCCCAGGGTCTCGGCCAGTTGGCGGTTTTGCCAGTCACTTTGCTCGGGAACTCCCATGACAAAGCCACCTCCGTGAATTTCCAGTATCGCGGGAGCGGCCAGCGCAGCTGAGGCAGGCCTGTAGATAATCACCCGCACTGCGGGCGCAGAGCCCTCTCCAGGGATATGTCGCTCTTCGACCGCAACAGTCGCGCACGGCAGTACCTGAGCCGGAACAGCCAGCATCTCCAGCAGGTAATTACGTGCCGCAGGCAGGTTCTCCAACGTCAACTCAACCCAGGTGCCCCCGGCCATGGCGGCCAATTCGGGATCAACAACGCTTGTTACTTTCATGTGATTTTCCTTGCGAACTGACGAGCAGCCTGTGTCCCCATTTACCAACCAGCAGAACGAGGTGACTCTCGCTAAGCGAATACCTAGGCGGGGGGAAATGTAGGAGCAGGCCAAGCAATCCACAACAAACAGAAAGCTGGATCTGTTTGATTGCTATCCAGCCTCCCAACAGCGGCCGATAGCAACCATCACGACGTCAGCGCTTAGCGTGCAGTGTTAACGGCGTTCAGTCGGACACGGCATGACCAGCCGCAGAGGGTCGTTGGCCGTGTTCGACAGATCGAGTGCACTAACAGATGGTGACGGAGGTTTTGATCGCCTTTACCAATGGCACCCATGCCCCGTTGCGAGGCATGGGTAATGAGCCGCGCTTATGCCAAGCGCGCGTCGGCGTCAGCTGTGGATGCGCGCTGTTATCTTCGCGTGCGGGCCGGACACCTGTGCAGCCCAGGCCTCGGCGGCCTGATCAAGGGTGTAATCAACGTAGTCGATCTGGATTTCCTGCTCCCTCGCGATCTTCAGCAAACGCAGCCAGATTTGCTCGCGGTCAGCGGGCGGGCGCTGGCCGGTGCCAATGCACGACAGCGAGCGGAACAGTAGATCGGCAATGTCGAGATCGAGCTTGCGCCCTGCCCCAGTGCCGATGGTCATGATCCGTGCACCCCAGTTGGTAGCCTTCAGGGAGCTAAGCATGGGTTGGCCGCAAACCAGATCCAGCACCACGTCAAACCCACCGTCGCCTGCGTCTTTCAGTGCCGCAACATCATCGGAGCCGCCCAGCGTCACCACGTCATCGGCGATGCCGCGCGACTTCAAGCGCGTCAGTGCCTCGGTAGAGCGTGCCGCACCCACGACCTTTCCGGCGCCCATGCCACGGGCCAGTTGCAATGCGATCTGGCCAAGGGTGCCGGTAGCGCCGAGCACGAGCACTTTTTCGCCTTTCTGGATTTGCGCCTTTTCCAGCGGCACGATGGCGCCGGTCCCGGCGATACCCATGCTGATCGCGGTCTTGTCATCTACGTCGTCCGGAACGTTCCAGACCTCCGCAGCCGGTACCAGCGTGCGCTCGGCCCAGGCACCGAACGGCAGAACCGAACGCTCGCCGAAATACACTCGACGGCCGTCTTCCGCGCGACCGACACCTTCGCCACGAATCACACAGGGATACTCGACCCCAAGTCGATAAGCGCCGAGCACATCCCAGCCGCCCAGGCCGGCGGTGTTGACGTCGATCATGACGGAGCCTTGCTGCGGCTCCGGTTCGCGAAACTCACCTACTACCGGTGGAGCATTGCGCTCGGAAATGATGGCTGCACGCATGCGAATCTCCTTCTTGTTTGTCTTGTTGTCGGGGTTGAAGCCAGGGCATTAGTTGAACATTTTAACGCATTTTGTCCAGCAATAATTCCGTTGTGGAACCCGTAGCGCCGGCTTCGCGCTATTCCCCGAATGACCAACAGGCGGGCAGAAGTACAACGACCACTAGATAATCTGCTCACTTTCCGTAAATTTGTATCGTTATTCTGCTTCTCCCCAGTAATCTTCGTCTAGGCTGGAAATTTCATAATAGAAGGAGGACATCCATGGCTTCAATCTTCGATATCCCGGTTCAATCCAATGACGGCCAGTCGCTTACGCTGGAGCGCTACAAAGGCAAGGTATTGCTGGTCGTCAATGTGGCCTCCAAATGCGGGCTGACGCCGCAGTACGAAGGGCTTGAAAAGCTCTACGAAGACAAGCGCGAACAAGGCTTGGAGGTACTGGCGTTCCCCGCCAATAACTTCAAGGAGCAGGAGCCGGGCAGCGATCAGGAAATCAAGGAATTTTGTACCCTGACCTACAATGTGCAGTTCCCTCTGTTCGCCAAGATCTCGGTGGCTGGCGATGACCGTCACCCGCTCTACCGCGAGCTGACCGTCGCCCAACCGGACGCTACCGGTGAAGGTCCCATGCGAGAGCGCCTGGCCGGCTATGGCATCCAGACCAACGCCGCCCCGGAAGTGCTCTGGAACTTTGAGAAGTTCGTAATAGGTCGCAACGGTCAGGTAGTGGCTCGTTTCGCTCCCGACGTCAGCCCGGAAGATCCTCGTCTTCAGCAGGTGATCGCCGCGGAACTGGCGAAGTCGTAACAAACCGGGTTTTCGCCGCAACGGCGGTCACCCTTGGATCTGTTGGGGTTTCGTCGTAAGCGCGAAACCCTGGCAGGCCTACCACCCGTTCCATAACCGATAATGGTCACCCGCCCCCCTTTTGCACCCTCCATGCACTCAACCTTCACCTAGCCAGGTATCTGTTTAACAAATACCAGATAGCCGATTTTATCGTTTTACGATATTTACACGTAAACAGATAATCTGTTCAAATAATCCATGCCGCCATGTGCCGCATAGACAAGAACGATCTGGAGGTTGGCCATGAGCAAAACCCCATCGCTGGACGACAAGTACGTCCAGCAGACCGGCAAAGTCCTGATGACGGGTATCCAGGCGCTGGTGCGTCTGCCGTTGATGCAGCGCCAGCGCGACCTTGAGAATGGGCTTAATACAGCAGGCTTCGTCTCTGGCTATCGCGGCTCGCCCCTTGGCGGGTTCGATCAGGCGCTATGGAAGGCTCGCGACCATCTGAAGGAACACCACGTGCACTTCCAGCCAGGCGTCAATGAGGACCTGGCGGCAACTTCGCTGTGGGGTACCCAGCAGGTCAACATTTTCGAAGGCGCCAAGTACGACGGCGTTTTCGGCATCTGGTACGGCAAGGGTCCGGGCGTGGATCGCTGTGGCGATGTGTTCCGCCACGCCAATGCCGCAGGCACCTCGCGTTTCGGCGGTGTGCTGGCAATCGCCGGTGACGACCACGGCGCCAAGTCGTCGTCCCTGCCACACCAGACCGAACACATCTTCAAGGCCGTGATGATGCCAGTGCTGGCGCCGTCCGGCGTGCAGGAATACCTGGACTACGGCATGCATGGCTGGGCCATGTCGCGCTTCTCCGGCTGTTGGGTTGCGCTCAAGGCAGTCGCCGACACCGTTGAAAGCGCCGCCATCGTCGACGTCGATCCGCAGCGCGTGCAGCCGATCATCCCCGACGTGCCAATGCCGGAAGGTGGCATGAACATCCGCTGGCCGGACCCGCCACTGGATCAGGAAAAGCGCCTGTTCGAGCACAAGGTTTACGCCGCTCTGGCCTATGCCCGTGCCAACCGCCTCGACCGCATCGTGATCGATTCGCCCAAGGCGCGCCTGGGCATCATCACCTCTGGCAAGTCGTATCTGGACGTGTGTCAGGCGCTGAAGATTCTCGGCATCGACGATGCACTCGCTCAGCAAATTGGGCTGCGTGTCTACAAGGTAGGGATGATCTGGCCGCTCGAGGCCGAAGGCGTGCGGCAGTTCGCCGAGGGCCTGGAAGAAATCGTGGTGGTGGAGGAAAAGCGCCACATGATCGAGTACCAGCTCAAGGAAGAACTCTACAACTGGCGCGAGGATGTGCGCCCCGCCATCGTCGGCAAGTTCGACGACAAGGGCGAATGGGCGCGGCCACATACTGACTGGCTGCTGCCGGCAATCGGAGAGCTGACGCCCGCACAAATCGCCCGTGCGCTGGCGCGGCGGATTCTGCGGGTCTACCAGGGCGGTGAGTTGCAGGTACGCCTGGCCGTCCTGGAAGCACAACTGTGCAGCAAGGGCCATCTGGTCAACCTGATGGATCGCGTGCCGCATTACTGCTCCGGTTGCCCGCACAACACGTCCACCAAGGTTCCAGAAGGCAGCCGAGCGCTGGCGGGAATCGGTTGTCACTACATGGCTGCCTGGATCTACCCGCAAACCCAGACATTCAGCCAGATGGGTGGCGAAGGCGTCGCCTGGGTTGGCCAGGCGCCCTTCACCGAAACCAGGCATGTGTTCGCCAATCTCGGCGACGGCACCTATTTCCACTCCGGCCTGCTGGCGATCCGCGCGGCTGTGGCTGCCAAGGTTTCGATCACCTACAAAATCCTCTACAACGACGCGGTGGCGATGACCGGCGGCCAGCCTGTCGACGGTACGCTCAGCGTGTCGCAGATCTCTCGCCAGTTGGCCGCCGAAGGCGTTACTAATATCGTGGTGGTCAGCGAAGACACGGACAAATATGAACACGTAAAGGACCTCGCCCCCGGCGTTCCGGTGTATCGCCGGGACCGCATGGACGACGTGCAGAACGAGCTGCGTGAATTCAATGGCGTATCAGCGATCATCTACGACCAGACCTGTGCCGCCGAAAAACGGCGCCGGCGCAAGCGCGGCAAATTTCCGGACCCGGCGCGCCGTGTGGTGATCAACGAGGCCGTCTGTGAAGGCTGCGGCGACTGCAGCAGTAAATCCAACTGCATGTCCGTGGTTGCAGTAGAAACTGAATTCGGCCGCAAGCGGGAAATCGACCAGTCGTCCTGCAACAAGGACTTCACCTGCCTGTCTGGCTTCTGCCCGAGCTTCGTCACAGTCGAAGGCGGCAAGCTGCGCAAGCCCAAGGCATTGGTGGAAAAGCCCGAGGACCACTGGGACCTGCCACAGCCCGCACCGCTGACGCTGGATGAGCCCTATAGCATCCTGGTCACTGGCGTTGGCGGCACTGGCGTGGTCACAATCGGCGCCCTGCTCGGCATGGCCGCCTTCATCGAAGGCAAGGGCGCGCTGAACCTCGACATGGCCGGCATGGCGCAGAAAGGTGGCGCGGTGTGGTCGCATATCCGCATTGCCGCTCAGCAGGATCAGCTTTTCGCCCCGCGCATCGCCGAGGGCGAAGCCAGCCTGCTACTTGGCTGCGATCTGGTGGTCAGTGCCAACACCGAAACGCTGTCGAAGATGCGCCAGGGTGTGACCCATGCGGTGGTCAACAGTGAAGAAAGCATCACCAGCGCCTTCGTCCGTACTTTTGCCATGCAGGCGGAGAGCGGCGACCTTGAAGCGCACCCGGACCCGCACTTCCAGACCGGCGACATGGCAGCACAGATTCGCGAAGCGGTAGGCGACGGCCAGGCGACCTTCATAGACGCCAGCAAGCTCGCCACCGCACTGATGGGAGACTCGATCGCCACCAACACTTTCATGCTGGGTTACGCCTATCAGAAGGGCTGGCTGCCGGTGGGCGAAGCGGCCCTGATGCAGGCAATCGAACTGAACGGCACGGCCGTGGAATTCAACCGCAACGCTTTTGTCTGGGGCCGTCGCGCAGCGGTCGATCTGCTTCGCGTGCAGTACAAGTTGGAGTCCGGCAAGGTCCAGACCCGCGATCGGCAACTCTCGCAGACGCTGGAGGAGACCATCGAACGGCGTAGCAGCTACCTCACCGACTATCAGAACACCGCACTCGCAAAGCGTTATCTGGATCGCGTGGAGCAATTCAGCGCCAAGGAAACGGCCCTTGTCGGCCAGCCTGGCGCGCTCACGGCAGCCGTGGCCCATTACTACTTCAAGGTCCTGGCGATCAAGGATGAGTACGAAGTGGCGCGGCTGTTCACCAATGGCGACTTCCTGAAAAAGATCGAGGCGACGTTCGAGGGCGATTACAGCCTGCGCTTTCACCTCGCACCGCCGGTGCTTAACAAGGCCGAGCCCGGCACCGAGCCGGCCAAGAAGAGCTACGGTCCCTGGATGCTCAAGGGTTTCAAACTGATGGCCAAGCTGAAGTTCGTGCGCAATACCTGGCTCGATCCATTCGGCTACACCCAGGAACGCAAGGTCGAACGTCACTGGCTGCAAAGCTACGAAGCGCTGCTCGACGAGCTCCTGGCCAAGGTGGCTACGGACAACCTCGATCTGGCGGTGCAACTGGCAGAGCTGCCAGATGCGGTGCGCGGTTACGGCCCGGTCAAGGAGCGTTATCTCTCGCACGCCGAGAGCAGGAAGGCGCTGCTACTGGAGCAACTGCGCACCGGCTCGAGTTTTTATGACGCGAGCCAGACCGGTACATCGAAACGCATCGACGCCGTCCAGCTTTGATGTGGTGCCGGCCTTCAAGCGAAGGCCGGGTGACTCAACAATTAGTGACAACCGGACGGCCAGGCGAATGCCATTTTTCGCCGACACCAGACGGACGTTAACGTGAAGGAGAGGTGGTCACGAGTGAACATGCCCAACATCTACAGCATTTCAGAACTGGCTCGCGAGATGACGGTGACCACTCGTGCCATTCGCTTCTATGAGGAGCAGGGCTTGCTGCTGCCCGAGCGACGCGGTCAGAAGCGCCTCTACTCGCAGCGCGACCGGGTGACGCTCGAGCTGATCATGCGCGGCAAGCGCATTGGGTTGTCGCTGGCCGAATGCAAGGAATTGATCAGCATGTACGACCCAGCCGGCGGCAACAGCATGCAGCTGAGCCGGCTACTGGAAACAATTGCCGACAGGCGCCAGCAGCTCAAGCAGCAGGTGCTGGACATCCAGAAAATGCAGGCAGAACTGGACATTGCGGCACAACGCTGCCGGTTGGCACTGGAGCAGGCCAGCGGTGTCGCCCATGAAACTAATAATGACAACAGGAGAGTTGGACCATGAATGGCTTGCCCGGATTGAATTTCTTCCTCAGTGAGGAAATCGACATGCTGCGCGATTCCGTTGCCGGATTCGCTGCCAAGGAAATCGCCCCGCGTGCCGAGGAAGCGGACCGTACCGATCAATTCCCGATGGACCTTTGGCGCAAGTTTGGCGACATGGGTCTGCTTGGCCTGACCGTTTCAGAAGAATACGGCGGCTCCGGCATGGGTTACCTGGCGCACATGATCGCCATGGAAGAAATATCCCGCGCCGCTGGCGGCATCGGCTTGTCCTACGGCGCCCACTCCAACCTCTGTGTCAACCAGATCAACCGCAACGGCAGCGAGGCGCAAAAGCGCAAGTTTCTACCCAAGCTGATTTCAGGGGAGCACATCGGCGCATTGGCCATGAGCGAACCCAACGCCGGTTCCGATGTGGTTTCGATGAAGCTGCGCGCCGATAAGAAAGGCGACCGCTACGTGCTCAACGGTACCAAGATGTGGATCACCAACGGCCCCGATTGCGATGTGCTGGTGGTCTACGCCAAAACCGATCTGGCTGCAGGCCCCAAGGGCATGACCGCTTTCATCCTCGAGAAAGGCGCCCCCGGTTTCTCGGTTGCGCAGAAGCTCGACAAGCTCGGCATGCGCGGCTCGCACACTGGCGAACTGGTGTTTCAGGATGTCGAGGTGCCGGAAGAGAACGTACTGGGCGGTGTCGGCGAAGGCGTCAAGGTGCTGATGAGCGGCCTCGACTACGAGCGCGCGGTACTCAGCGGCGGACCACTGGGCCTGATGCAGGCGGCAATGGATGTGGTCATCCCCTACATCCACGACCGCAAGCAGTTCGGCCAAAGCATCGGCGAGTTCCAGCTGATTCAGGGCAAGGTCGCCGACATGTACACCACTCAACAGGCATGCCGCGCGTACCTGTACGCGGTCGGCAAGCACCTCGATGCGCAGGGCAGTGGTCATGTCCGTCAGGTTCGCAAGGACTGTGCCGGTGTCATCCTTTACGCGGCTGAAAAGGCGACCTGGCTTGCCGGTGAAGCGATCCAGATCTTGGGCGGCAACGGCTACATCAACGAATTCCCAGTCGGGCGCCTGTGGCGCGACGCCAAGCTCTACGAGATCGGTGCCGGCACCAGCGAGATTCGTCGGATGTTGATCGGCCGCGAGCTGTTCAACGAAACGAAATAAACAGCGGCTGCAAGCAAGTAGGGTGGGCCAGGCGGCGTTTCCGCTTCAGCCCACCTCCCCGTGCTGCGGTGGGCTGAAGCCCACCCTACGAACTTGAAGCTTGCGGCTCCTACGGAGTAGGTTCCCATGGCCATCCTGCATACCCAGATCAATACCCGTTCGCCTGAGTTCGCCGCGAACCGTGGAGCGATGCTAGCGCAGGTCAATGACCTGCGCGCCCTCCTCGGTCGCGTCCATGAAGGCGGTGGCGAGAAGGCGCAGCTGCGCCACACCTCGCGCGGCAAATTGCTGCCCCGCGAACGCATCAACCGCTTGCTCGACCCCGGCTCGCCATTTCTCGAAGTCGGCCAGCTGGCCGCCCACGAGGTTTATGGCGAAGAGGTGCCAGCCGCCGGATTGGTGGCTGGCATCGGCCGGGTCGAAGGCGTCGAGTGCATGATCATTGCCAACGACGCCACGGTAAAAGGCGGCAGCTACTATCCGCTAACCGTGAAAAAGCACCTGCGCGCGCAGACCATCGCCCAGCAGAATCGCTTGCCGTGCATTTACCTGGTGGATTCCGGCGGCGCCAACCTGCCGCGCCAGGACGAGGTTTTTCCAGATCGCGAGCACTTCGGCCGCATCTTCTTCAACCAAGCCAACATGAGCGCCATGGGCATTCCGCAGATTGCGGTGGTGATGGGTTCCTGTACCGCCGGTGGTGCCTACGTACCGGCGATGGCGGACGAAGCCATCATGGTGCGCAACCAGGCGACCATTTTTCTCGCCGGCCCGCCGCTGGTTAAAGCCGCTACCGGTGAAGTGGTGACGGCCGAAGATCTGGGCGGCGCCGACGTGCATTGCAAGACCTCCGGCGTCGCCGATCACTACGCCGAAGACGACGAGCACGCCCTAGCCCTGGCCCGTCGTTCGATCGCCAATCTCAACTGGCGCAAGCTTGGTGAAGTAAACAGTCGCGCGCCGATTGCGCCGCTTTTCGATGCCGAGGAGCTGTACGGCGTCATCCCTGCCGATGCCAAGCAGCCATTCGACGTACGCGAGGTGATCGCCCGCCTCGTCGACGGTTCGGTATTCGATGAATTCAAGACATTGTACGGCAGCACGCTGGTCTGCGGCTTCGCACACATCCAGGGCTACCCCATCGCGATTC
>Ga0163223_100264_pt1 | contig 17769 bp, 13 predicted proteins | sample MSEWel2016_02_17_2_FD_113147 | JGI IMG/M metagenome (GOLD analysis project Ga0163223, IMG submission 113147) | Subsurface microbial communities from deep shales in West Virginia, USA - MSEEL Well Study Marcellus 5H_2016_02_17 ...
CTCCGTTGGCGGTGAGCGCTTCGGGGTTGGGCAAGAGATCGTGTTCGCCCAAACGGCGGATAACCGCAGGTAGGCCGCCAGCGTAGTAGAACTCCTCCATCAGGAAGCGCCCTGAAGGCTGCAGATCGACGATGGTCGGCATGCCGCGACCTATTCGGGTCCAGTCGTCCAGCTCCAGTTCCACGCCCATTCGACCCGCAATGGCCTTGAGGTGAATCACCGCGTTGGTGGAGCCCCCGATGGCGGCGTTTACGCGGATAGCGTTCTCGAATGCCGCTTTGGTCAGGATCCGGGACAGGCGCAGGTCTTCCCATACCATGTCGACGATGCGCATGCCGGACAGGTGCGCGAGCACGTAGCGCCGCGAGTCGACCGCCGGAATCGCGGCATTGTGCGGCAGCGAGGTGCCCAGCGCTTCAGCCATGCAAGCCATGGTCGAGGCGGTGCCCATGGTGTTGCAGGTGCCTGCCGAACGCGACATTCCGGCTTCGGCCGAGAGGAATTCGTCAAGGCTGATAAGTCCGCCTTTATAGGCTTCGTGCATTTGCCAGACGATCGTCCCGGCGCCAATGTCGCGGCCGTTGTGCTTGCCGTTAAGCATCGGCCCGCCGGTCACTACAATCGCTGGCACGTCGCAGCTGGCCGCGCCCATCAGCAAGGCCGGCGTGGTTTTGTCGCAGCCGGTGAGCAGCACCACGGCATCCACCGGGTTACCGCGGATGGATTCTTCGACGTCCATGCTCGCGAGGTTGCGTGTGAGCATCGCGGTCGGGCGCAGGTTCGATTCGCCGCTGGAGAATACGGGGAATTCCACTGGAAACCCGCCCGCTTCCAGCACGCCCTTTTTCACGTGCTCGGCGATCTTACGAAAGTGTGCATTGCATGGAGTCAGTTCCGACCAGGTATTGCAGATACCGATGATCGGCTTGCCCTGAAATTCGTGGTCCGGGATGCCCTGATTCTTCATCCAGCTGCGATACATGAAGCCGTTTTTGTCGGTGCTGCCGAACCACTGAGCGGAGCGTAGCGGACGTTTGTCAGTCATGCTTTAAACCTGTGCCATCGGAAGCCTGTGCGGCTTGCGTGTATCGAAAGGGGGAGCAGCGCTAGTAAACGTTTCGCCGGCCATCGGCCCGCGCGGGATCAGTACGGAACGCTTGCGCTCGCCTTGTGGAAGTCGTTGTGCCTGATGAGACTAGCCAGCTGAAAGATCACCAACAAATACGCATTTTCGCGTTATAGATATACGAATTGATATATCTCGCTAGGCGATTGCCTGCCAGGCGGGACGGCTCGCAGCGTTGGCGTTCGCTCTTGATTGCTGTGGCCGGGAAGCCTTCAGTTGAGTGGCCAGCGCACTGCGGGGAATGACGTCCGTGACGTCTGCTGAAACCGCCGAGAAACGCTTCGGACAGGCACTTACTGCCGCTCCGATCCAATGGCTGAGCGATAACGACACGGCGTACACCGCTGAACAGACGTGCGCGTTTGCTCAGTCGATAGACCCGTTGCCGCTAACCACACCGGTCTGCAGCTTGCGGAGCAACGGCATGGTGAACGCTTCGTGAAGATGATGACGCGTGGTTACATCGCACACAGGCGCCGGCCGGATCGTCCGACAGTGCTACGCAACCTTGTTTATCTGCCGGTATAGATCGGGGTCAAAATGCTTCAGCCCAGGATTAGTACCTGGGCTGAAAACTTTCTGTCGCATCGGTTCACCGGCACTCATGCCTATTGGGTTCCGCTAACCGCCGCTAATCGCTGACAGCATTCCAATCACACCGAGCAGGGCGCCGAGTGGCACGACCCACCGCTGGCGCCATGCGAGCGTCAGGCCGACCGTCACCCCAGCAAACATCAGCTGTGTCAAGGCAATCACCAGGCCAATCGCTAGCCCTGACGATGCGGTATTCAGCAGAGCTGCGCCGAGTAACAGTCCGGACGCTGTCGCACGTAGCCAGCGCTGTCGTCTGGGTGTCGGGGCGGTGTTGAACACCGCTCGATGGTGTCGAGCCATTGCCAGGCAGAGCGCCAGCATGGCCAGGTAGGCCAGTGCGAATGCGAACAGGATCATGGTGCCAACTCCTGTTGCCGAGCAGCCGGGCGTGTATCCTCGCGTGCCGGTTTCTTCGTTTGTGGACTGCGAAGCGAGTACCAGGCACATAGGCTGCCGACCAGTAACAACACTGCATCGATACCCGCCAGCATCAGGTCCCCACGGGCGAGGCTTGCCAGAAGATGCCCCTCCGGTGTCGTCAGGCCGTTAAGCAGCGGCAGGCCCAGCGCGAGTATCGCCAGCAAGGCGGATAGCCGGCGAGACAGTCCGAGCGGTTGCCGACGACTCAGGTAGGCGAACACCGCGACGGCCAGCCAAGCCAGGGAGAAGCACCAGGCCTCGGCAGCGCCACGCTCAGCCAATGTGTCGGGTAGGAGACGATTCGCCCAAAGCAATGCGAGCGAGGCGATAGGCATGCCAAAGAACACCGCGCCGTTGAGCGCGCGCACGATTTCGATGCCTCGAATTTGCCGTCCCTCACGCTTGCGTAGCCATACGCCGGTGCCGGCAATCAGCATGGCGCAGCCGGCCAGTCCGAGCAGGCCGTATAACAGCCGCACGATATGCCCGCCGAATTGCGCCATGTGCAGTCCCACCAGCCATATGTAGGCGCGATAGCCGGCCGGAGCCTGCTGCTGATGAAGAAGCTCGCCGGTGAATGCGTCGTAACTCAGGGCGTCCTGTGGCGAGCCGATGCGCGATGGATCGAAGCGACGCACGCTGACCACGGCGGATGCATCGGACGGATGCTCGACGATGATCCAACCGATCTCTGCCCCATCCCAACGCTCGCGGGCGTCGGTCAGCAGCGTCTCGAGCGGGGCGAACTGACCCGGTGGCTGGTTCAGTTCGTTGCGGTGATAGCCGCCCTGCACCTCTTCATAAAAGGCGAGCGGGTCGCCTCCGTATGCCACCATCGCGCCGGCGGGCATGTAGGAGGCAACGAACACCGCCACGCCGGTGTACGCCAATATCAGATGGAAGGGCAGACCGATGACACCGAACAGGTTGTGCGCATCGAGCCAGGCGCGTTGGCCGTTCGCCTGTGGACGCAGAGTGAAGAAGTCCTTGAAGATCCTTCGGTGCACGATGATGCCCGACACCAGCGCCACCAGCATGAACATGCCGGCCAGGCCAACGATGTACATGCCGGCCGTTCCGGCTTGCAGGTTGTAGTGCAGCGTGAAGAAAAACTCGCCGCCGACCGTTTCGGGCATGGGCCGCCCGGTGCGAAGGTCGAAGGCGACACGACCTCGGGTGCCTGATTCATCTTCTTCCCAGCCCAGCCGCCAGTAAGGCTCGCGTTCGGTCGGGCCGTGCAGCCAATAGGCATGCAGAGGTGCCTGCACGTTTGCTTGCACCCAGTTGCCGACGTCGGTGGCGGTCATCGCGGTCGCTGCAGGCGTATGCAGGGCGGGCCGCATCCAGCGCTCCAGCTCCTTGTCGAAACAGGCCAGCGTGCCGGCGAAGATGATCACGAACAGCAACCAACTGGGCAGTAGACCGCCCCAGGTGTGCAGCCCGGCCATGGATTGACGAAGCGTCATGGCCGGGTCCTCCACTCGACGGGCAGGTACGCGCCGAGGAGCAAGAGGGTGGCCAGCACGGCGATCAGCAACCAGGCGGCGAGAGCGCTACGAGCGGCGAAGGCGTAGATGACCGCCGCGACCCAGACGGCGAAGCAGAGCAGGCTGGCCGTCACGACCCGGTCAGGACGCGGTAACGGCAGATACACAGAGAAAAATGCCGTGAAACCATAGGCCAACGCATAGCCACCGAAAAGCGCGGCGGAAATGCGCCCGGCCAGATTGGCGAGGCGGGACGATGCGAGTATAGTCATTTGTGCAGACTCCGATATCCGTCCATCAGAAGCTGTAGCTGACGGTGCCGACCACTGTCCGGCGACTGCCGAGGAAGCAGTCACCGCGCGACAGGCAGCTGGTGTAGTAGGTTTCGTCTTCCAGGTTGGTGGCGTTGACCGTGAACGCCCAGTCCTGATAGCGGTAGCCGAGCATGGCGTCGAACAGGGTTGTGGATGGCGTTTTCAGCGTGTCGGTGCCATCCCAGCTCGCGCCGACGTAGCGAACACCGGCGCCTGCGCTGAAGCCGGGAACGCCAAAGAGTTCGAAACGATGCTGGGACCAGAGCGAGGCCATGTCTTCCGGGATCGTTGCCAGCCGAGCGCCTTCCTCGCGCGGTGTTCCCTTGAGTACTTCGGTGTTGAGGTGGGTGTAGGTCGCAATCAGATCCCAGTCGGGGCGGACGGCTACCATCGCCTCCAGTTCGAGGCCCTGCGTGCGAGTTTCACCTGTCTGGACAGTATTCGATGGATCGTTCGGATCGGGCATCTGCCGGTTCTGTTCGCGCAGATCGAACACCGCGGCGGTGTACAGACTGTTGCTATCGACTGGCTGATATTTGATCCCCAATTCCCACTGTTCCCCTTCCAGCGGCTTGTAGGGCTCGCCGGTCGAGGTGTTCAGGCCAACGATTGGTTGGAAGGATTCGCTGTAGCTGATGTACGGCGCGATTCCGTTTTCGAAGAGATAGGTGAGTCCAACCCGTCCGGTGACGGCATCGTCCTTCTGCCGTGTACCGCCTTCGGTGCGGTTGTCGACCCAGTCCTTTCGCAGCCCCAACGTCAGCATCCAGCGTTCGTACTTGAGCTGATCCTGCAGATAAAGGCCTTGTTGCGCGACCGTCTGCTCGGGGTCGGCGGTGAGATCGATAACGGAGGGGTCGAAGGTGCCGTAGACGGGATCGTAAAGATCCAGCGCTGTGGTCGCGCCGCCGGCTCGTTTACGGTTGGTGGTGGCGTGCTGGTAGTCGCCGCCGATCAACAGCGTGTGCTGCACCGGACCGGTGTCGAACAGGGCCTGAGCATTGTGATCGGCGACCCAGACGTCAACTTCGGGTTTGGCTACGTGGTAGATGCGATCGAGGGTTCGGTTATCGGCGTTGAGCACCGGTGGCCAGCCATAGATCTGCTGGTAGCTGACTTCGCTTTCCTGGTAGCGCAGGTTCTGTCGCAGCGTCCAGGTTTCGTTCAGTCGCCAGCTTAGCTGTGATGTGAGCGCCATCTGTTCGGTATCGTATTCGTCAAATCCCGGTTCGCTGACGAACAGATCGGTGTCGTAATGTCCGTAAGGCGCATCGAGAACGGTGCCGCGATGCGGAAGAAATTGCGAGGTGGAGCCGCTGTCGTCCCGCTGTACGTTTGCCAGCAACGTCCATTCGATGTCGGCGGTGGGGCGCCATGTGATCGAAGGCATCAGCAGCAGCCGGTCATCCTCTACGTAGTCGACCTGCGAGTCGCTATCACGCGCGATCGCCACGACTCGATACAGGAGTGTGCCTTCCTCGTTCAGCGGGCCGGTGCTGTCGATCGCGATTTGTTTGCGGTCGTAGCTGCCGTATTGAAGCTGTAGTTCCGTACGCTGCTCGTCGCGCGGCCGTTTGCTCACCATGTTGATCAGGCCGCCAACTGGACTCTGCCCGTACAGCATCGACGACGGGCCCTTCAGCACTTCGATGCGTTCGAGGGTGAATGGGTCTGTGCGGGTATTGGTGTAGCTGCCGAAGGTCTGTTGCAGACCATCGAGATAAAGCACCGGAGTGCTGCCGCGTATCTTGGACGAGTCGCCGCGAGCGTCCAGTCCAAAGGCTTCGCCGCGTACGCCAGAGACGTATCGTAATGCGTCTTGCAGCGTCTGCGCGCCTTGGTCTTGTATGCGATCGGCGGTGATCACGCTGATCGATTGCGGGACCAGAAGCAGCGGCGTGTCAGTCTTAGTACCCGTCGCCGAACGTGTCGCGACATAGCCCTCGACCGGTCCGTCAGCGCGTTCTGCCTCGCTGGAGACGACCTCCTGCGCCGGCAGCTCGAACGCCGATGCGTCTGTTGCTGAGGTTCTGTCCGTTGATTGAGCTAAAGCAACGGGGCTGAGGGAGACTACCGGCAGGGCTAGACCGGCGGTGCGCAACGCCACGAAGAGAGGACGCAGGGCAGGGCGGCGTGTCATGAGCATCTCCAATTGCATTTATTATTGAGATGCGGATGTTAATGCGAATACGTTGCATTTGTAACCCTTCAGGCTACGAATGATGAACGTCGAGCTGCGGAGCCTGGAAGTGGTGGAAATAAAAAACCGCAGCCGCCCAACGGGCTGACTGCGGTTTGTGCTCAGGCTGTTTCCAGCCCGGTGTCTGTCACGTCATTAACGGTTGAACGCTGCGCCGGTTCCAACGACCGATGCTGATCCCAGCAGCTGGGTGATGAAGCGGTTCCAACGAGTGATACCGGCCGGACCGACGAATACCACGTCCTGCGGCTGAAGCGGGAAGCTCTTGGCCAAGGCAAAGGCGGTCGGCGATTCGGCGTTCAGCTGGAAGACCTTGGCTTGCTCGGTGGCGATGTTTTCCGCGCCGCGGATGACATATACCGCTTCGCCGTCTGCAGTTTCCTGACGGATACCGCCAGCAGTACCGATGGCATCCATCAGGTTGTAGCTCGTCGTCTTGAAGCTGAGCGCCTGCGGTTGAGTAACTTCACCCAACACGTAGATCTTCTTCTGATCGTTGTAAGGCAGGTGCAGCTGGTCGCCGTCCTTCAGATAGACCTGATGCAACCAGGAGTCCGGGCGGTTCAGGTCATCGAGATTCAGCATGTACTCACGGCCGTCGCGCTTGAGCATCAGGCTGGACAGATCTGCGTTTTCGGTGTCGACGCTCGCCTGGCCGATCGCCTGGACAATGGTCATCGGCGCGGTGGTCACCGGTACTTCACCGGCGGTGTTGAATGCGCCCGAGAGCACGATGCGCTGGCTGCCATAGCGCAGCAGGCTGACGTCGACCTGTGGGCTGTCAATGTAGTTGGCGAGGCGGCGTGCGATTTCGGACCGCAGTTCTTCGATGGTGCGGCCCGCAGCATTGACGTTGCCAATGTAGGGGTAGAAGAGCGTGCCATCCGGACGAACCAGGCGACCGTTGGCATCGAGCTGCTGCTGCGGGCCGGACGGCGCGGTCAGTTCAGGGTGATCCCATACGGTGATGTAGAGAAGGTCGTTGGCGCCGATGCGATATGCCTCGGGCTTGAAGTCGAGCAGCTCTTGCTTGCTGGACGTGCCCCTGTCGGAAGACAGCTCGCCCTTGAGAATGTCAGGCGTGATGCGAATGAGCTGTACCGTACCGTCTTGCGATTTTGCGCCATCCTTGAACTCATCTGGATCAAGGTATTGGCCGGGCGAAAACACACATCCTTGGAGCGTCAGCACGGAAGAGAAAGCGAGAGCAAATAATGGTTTCATGGTTCTTCATCCTTGACGGAATAGTTGTTTTTACGAAGTGAAACTGCGGGATTCACTTTTTGCTTAAGGAGCGAGCGAAAATTGATTCGTCTGCCATTTGTCGGCGGTGGTTTCCTCGAAAATGCATAACAACGAATTCAATAACAGCTTCTCTCGGTGTCGTTACCGCAAAGCTCTTGATGCAATTTCCTCGGCTCCAAAGTGAAACTTTTCGGATGAGCCAGTGATAGGTTCCGCTTAACCGCTAGCGCATTTCACAGGCCGAGAAACAGGCGCTTTGCCGCTCACAGTAGCCATAGACCGCTCCGTTTGCGCGGGGTTCAAGACAATGCGCATAAATGAAGCGCTGACAAAAGGAGAGGCGTAGCGCACCGCATTGGAACCCGTCTAGAACAGGCCCAGCATCAATGGGCAGAGCTGCTGCTGATTCTGCGCGTATGCATATCGGTGCCAATGGCGGTTATGAATCGCACCTGCGTCGTTCAGTGGCGTGGAGCATTATCGAAGCTGGCAGTATTTCTCGGCGTTTTTTGCAACAGGTATTAATCCGTAGCGGGGTATTCGATCATCCAGCGTAGCGTGTCTTTTAATTCAAGCTGGGGCAGATCGCCTATAAGTGAGTCCAGTTTGGCTCTGCTGCCGAACAGGTTCTTCACGTCAGCACTACGTACGAAGGCTGGATTGACTCTGACGTCCAGGTGGTGACCGGAGATGGCCGCCGCCTGTTCCAGAACATATTGAAGCGTATACGCAGAACCTGAGCAGATATTGACGGTTTCGCCAATCGCGGCGGGCGTTTCGAGCAGTCGCCGATAGGCTTGTACGACTTGGCGAACATCACAGAAATCGCGTGCGATATCCAGGTTACCCAGTTCGATGAACTCGGCTCGGCGACGTATATGCGCGACTATTTTTGGGATGAGAAATTGTTCACCCTGGCCGACGCCGGTGTAATTGAACGGCCGGCTGATAATCAACGGCAAACGACCGCGATAGAGCCCGGCGAGGAACTCCATCGCTGCCTTGCTCACCGCGTAATCATTGGCTGGAGAAAAGGGGGCGGATTCGGGCAGAACACCCTCGGTAGCGTTTCCGTAGACATTGGCACTGCTGGCAAGGAGTACGCCTTCAAGATTCGTTGCTGAGGTGCGCAGCGCTTCGAGTAAGTGACGAGTACCGAGCAGATTGGCGTTGTAGATTGCGTCCGCATCGGTATGCGCGACGAAAGAGACTGCTGCCAGATGCACGACGTAGGTCGGGCGTATCTCCATCAGCAAGGTTCGCAGCGTCTCGTCATCGTTCAGCGAGCAGCAGTGGATGGCTGAAACAGCCGTAGGCAGCTCGCTCACGGGTTGGCGATAGCTGAGGCCGTGGACCTCGTAGCCCTGGGCTGCGAGCTCTTCTGCCATATAGCGGCCGGTAAAACCGGTGACGCCCGTAATCAGCACTTTGCGCATGATCTTTCCGGGATGAATTCCAAGTTCTGCGGAGCGCTTTATCCCTGTATAGAGGTGGGATGTTGCGTCCCGATTACGGTTGATCGAGTGACCACACGACGTGCTGTCGAACTGCGCTATGCGGGTGGTTGGCTCGGTAAGAACCACAATCGATTTATATGCCGCCTGTATCGACGGGTGGCTGGTTGGGGAGTGAATGCACAGGGCAGGTCGGTTGCCCTGTGCAGTTTGCCGGACCGAACATTCTCGTATTGCCGCTTACGGCTTCCGACATAGCTTCCCGTCAACCGGGTCGAATCACTTCAGAATGAAAAGCCTTGCTGATTGCGGCGCATGTCGGCGTCGACCATCATGCGGCAGAGTTGCTCCAGCGAAGTTTTGGGCTCCCAACCCAGTACATCCTTGGCCTTCTGGGGATCGCCGATCAGCAGGTCCACCTCCGCAGGGCGGTAGAACTTCGGATTCACCCGCATGACAACTTTGCCGGTCGCCATGTCGATCGCCTGTTCCTGCTCGCCGGAACCTTCCCACTGAAGTTCGACGTCCACTGCTTTGAATGCCAGCGTCACGAAGTCGCGTACGGTTTCGGTACGGTTGGTTGCCAGTACGAAAACGTCCGGCTCATCGGCCTGCAGCATGCGCCACATACCCTCAACATATTCTTTGGCATAGCCCCAATCACGTTTCGCGTCGATATTGCCCAGCTCGAGGACATCCAGTTGGCCGAGTTTGATCTTGGCCACCGAGTCGGTGATTTTCCGTGTCACGAATTCACGGCCCCGTAGAGGCGACTCATGATTGAACAGGATGCCGCTGCAGCCAAAAATGCCGTACGACTCCCGGTAGTTGATGGTCATCCAATGTGCGTAAAGTTTGGCGACGCCATAGGGGCTACGTGGGTAGAACGGGGTCGTTTCCGCTTGGGGAATGGCCTGGACCTTGCCGAACATTTCGGACGTCGACGCCTGGTAAAAACGAATCTTCGGGTTGACGATACGAATGGCTTCCAGCAGGTTCACTGCGCCCGCGCCGGTGATGTCCAGCGTTGTCAACGGCTGCTCGAAGGAAACACCGACGAAGCTCTGTGCGGCGAGGTTGTAGACTTCGGTTGCGCCAGTGCTCTCCAGTAGTCGAATGCTGGAGGACAGGTCGGTAAGGTCGTATTCGACGAGATGCAGATCAGGGTGCTTGTCGATGCCCAACTCTTCGATTCGCCAGAAGTTCACCGAGCTGGTGCGGCGAAACGTGCCGTATACGGTATAGCCTTTTTCCAGCAGAAGCTCTGCCAGATAGGCGCCGTCTTGCCCTGTGATACCGGTGATAATCGCTTTCATTGTCTTCCCTGTATGAGGTTAGGTTTAAAGTGCATCCGCTTCGCTCTGTCTGGCGCATAGCGCTGGGAAAGTAGCGAAGCTTTATTAGATAGGGCCTGTTTCCGGTTGCCTTACAGCCACCCTGACCGAAATAGTCCAACGCCAAGCTCAATCAAGACTGCTGTTTCGCAGGACTGCCTTTTTGTCTGGAATTTTTCTCACGTAAATAAGCAGGCACGATATACATCGCGTCGATCAAATAGCGCTTGGCCAGCCGACGAGGCTCCAAACACATGCGATGGAGCCATTCGAGCTTATACTCACGCATCCATTTAGGGGCTCGCTTGATGGTGCCTGTGGCGAAGGAAATGGACGCGCCAATACAAAATCCCATGCCTGAACGCTCATGTGATTGAGTCGCCGCGGCCAGGACCTCGCCGCGAGGCGTACCAACCGCATAGAGGACCAGGTCCGATGGGTTTTCACGCACGAACTGCAGGCAACGCTGCACTTCTTCCGGTTTTTTGATGAAGCCCATCGGCGGGTTGTAGTGATAGAGCTCGATGCCGGGATAGATTGCCCGAAGTTTGTCGGCTTCGGATTGCAGCGAGCCGATCAGAACCACGCGCAGGCGATCCTTGTCTGCCCACTTGAGTAGATCCAGCGTCAGGTCACTGCCAGGAATGGCTTCGTCGAGATGTACGCCCAGGCGGTCGAGCAGCGAGAGAAGAATACGACTATCACAAAGTCTCCAGCGTGCCTTGGCGTAAGCATCCCGTAGCTCTGCGTCATGCTCCAACTGAACGAGGTGGTCAACGTTCGGCGTTACCACAAACGAATAGGGCTGCTTGATGCCCTCGCGGATGCAGGACAATAAAGCTTTCTTATTGCCGGAATAGAAGTCTATTCCGAACGCATTAGTATCACTTGACACTCATTGCTACTCCCTTGAAGGCGCCCTTGATACCCGACCAGGCGAGGGTGGGGTTCCTGTATTCCTTGATCGTCGTAACGGCCGAAAGGAGAAACGCGGAAACGACCGCGAACATCGAACCATAGAAGCGCTTGTTGAATCGTGTGGCAGCGCGGTTGCGGTAATAGTGATAAAACGCCGAACGGTTACCGAGACTGAGTGACCCGTAATGAAACAGGCGGCTTTCGGGGATGACTTTTATGGACACTCCAAAGCGTCTGGCGCGGTACTGCCAATCCACTTCTTCGAAATACATGAAGTAATCTTCGTCCATCAATCCGATTTCTTCCGTCAGCGCCGCTGAAAATGCCAGGCTGCAACCCATTATGTAATCCGGGTCGTGTTGAAGACTCTGCTGTTCCAGCGTCTCGATGCTCTGGTTTTTGCCCAGTAGGCGAGCCTTGCCGAGGATCGGATACAGTTTTCCACCGCCATAACATTCCAGACGCCCGGTATCGGCGCTCAAAACGAGCGAACCAACGAATTGCCGGTCGTTACGCTGCAATGCTGCGAGAAGAGGCGAGAAGGCATCGCTCTCGACATAGGTGTCATTGTTGACGACCCAGAAGTGCGTCGGTTGCAGATTTGCCATTGCCCAGCGAAGGCCATAGTTATTGCCGCCGGCGTACCCGTTATTCTCAGGGTTGCAGAGCAGCGTCACCTGTGGGTACGCCTTTTCATCCAGCCACTGCTGAAAGGCAAGAGCCGACCCATCCTGAGAGTCATTGTCGACAATGACGATATGGTCGATGGTCGAGCAATGAGCGAGCAGGCTTTCAGCGCAGCTGATGGTTTCAGTAGCAGCTTTGTAGTTGAGAATAAGTGCGACGTTCATGAACTCGTTCCTTGCTGCGTAGATGGCGTGCTCTCAGAGCGTGAATAACGAAAAGCATGCAAATAACTGGCTGCACATATTCGAACAAACCGTTTAGCGGCCATATCACGAAAAACGCAAGCATTACCGAATAGGTGAATTCCATCTCCGCGTTGATGTTCCGGGCGATGCGCTGATAAATGAACAACGTCAGCGGAACCACCAGAAAGGTAAGAAAACCGAAGCGGAACAGTGTGCCGATGATTCCGATGTCGGAGAGAAAGAAATGCTCGCCGAAATAGGGAATGAAACCGTCCTGCCACATGAGCGATAGCGAACCGCTTGGGAGCCAGCTGACCAGTTCCAGATGGTTGAACACAGATGCGATTGTGTGAGGGCGCACGCCGTCTTCCACGTTGCCGTCCAGGCTGCGTCCATAGAACTCCATGTTCAATCCAAGAATTTCGAGTAATTCGGGATAGAAATAGAACGGCGATAGCAGAACACAGAGCGAGGCCGCCCAGGCGATAGCTTTGACCCTCAATGAGAAAAGGGTAAACGCCAGACACAGAACGATAAGTTGGCGAGTTTGCGTGGCGAACACCAAGGTGAGTAGCAAGATCGCAGCGATGATCAAATAGAAAATTTTCTGGCGTTGTTCACCGTTGATTGGCGACTTTCCTTTCGCCCAGATTTGAATGCAGTAGAAATAGGCAAAGCAAATCAGGAAGGGGCCGATCGAGGAGCGATCCGGGCGATCCCAAGACGTTTGCTCTTCGCGTAAATCAGGCACCAGTCCAAATTTGAAGCACCAGGACAAAAATACTGCAATGAGCGCGGCATAGATGATCGCGCGTTCGAACTGAAGAGTGCTGATGTGCTTGGTAAGCAATAACAGGGGCACGAACCCGAATGTGAACAACATTCGGCGTTCTTCGATCAGGCCGTAGGCGATCGGTTGGCCGAAGGTAAAAAAGGAAAATATGGCAGGCAGCACGGTAAATACGAAAACGCTGTAGAACGCGTAGTACATGAGAATGCGAAATTCTCTTGAGGCATCTTCCGTGCTGGCAAGAATCAAAAGAGACGCTATACCCAGGCAAGCCGCCAGGTAGGCTTCGTTGAGAAATTTGAAGCCAAGAGGGTTATGCGTACTGTCGCCGAATACAGAAAAATGCAGAACGAGCGCCAGGATAGTCAGTGGCAAATAAAAGAATTTTGAGCTGATGCTTGTCATCACCTGAGTCCTTAGGTGCGTTTCCATTATCCAGATAACTACGCCGCAACAAACTCAAGCTTTTAACATTGCGATGTTGATGCTTTATGACGCGGATTACACCCGCATTGCATCGGTTACCAAACGATTTCGATAGGCAGAGGGTCATCAAGTTCCCTTGGATTAGCTCCGCTGTGCTCGGTCGAAGCGTTTGACAACCGTGCTAGCGGTTGTGTTGCGTAGAAATCTCGGGTTTCGCCAAATTTTTATGACGGAGCTCACGTCCTGTCAGTCCGGCGTTGGCCCGTATTCAGTGCAATCGTTAGCGATGTTTTTCTGCAGGATCGTCATTTGAGGCCTGTCCTTGCCGTCGATGGGCTCAACTGCCAGAACATATTTGCCCCAGCCCGGTCCGCCTGCCCAATAAGCGCTTGGCATGCAGTTCTCGTTGAGATAGGCGAGCATATTGTCCATGGCGACGAGCATCGACTCGGAGTGGCCGGGAACGCCATATTCGCCCAGAAAGCCCTTCAGGTTGTTTTCTTTCAGCCACTCCACGAAGGGGCGGGCACGCTCGACGCCCAGCATGGGGTCAACGGTTTCGTCGTCCGCGTAGCGTCCTGAGAAATCTTTGTCTAAATAGAGATGGGCTTCGTAAATGATCTTGTTCGCCGGATCATCGATCAGAAAATCCTCGTTGACCTTGCGCCAATGAAACGAGCTCGCCCAGCGGTCGCCTTCGACGAATATCAAGGTTTTCATGTCGACCTGACGAATTGCATCGACTGCCGCCTGGGCCGCCGCAGGCCACAAACCATCGGTCGAGTGGGGCTCGTTCATGATGTCGTAGCCCAACAGGGCGGGGTGATCCTTAAACTCTTCCGCGAGCTTGCGCCAGACGTTGGCGTACGCTTCGTATGGTACTTCGGGTGAGCCAATCAGCTTGCCCTTGTATCGAGCGTAGTTATGCATATCCAGAATGATTTTCTGGTCATGCTGCGCAGCAAAATCAAGCGTTCTTTTTAGTAGGCGTATCTGATCAAAGTTGACGCCTTTATTCAGGTCGTGTTGTACGCGTTCCCAGATGAAGGGGAAGCGGATCAAGCGAATGTTCTTGTCTGCGTAATACTTGAAGTACTTCTTCTCGGGATAGAAGTAGTTGGTGCCAACCTTGCCCGGTGTTATATGCGGTGCGAAATTGGCGCCGGACATATTGATACCGACCAAGTCGATACCTACGCGTTCAGTGCTGGGCTGAGCTTGGACAAGGGATACGCAACCGACCAGGGATAGGCCGGCAATCAAACGTATCGCGCCGAGCAAAGGCGAGAGAGAGCGACGTTCCATATTTTTGAACTCCAATGAGCATGTAGCGAATGACTGCCCTACGATCGCACGGCGTAACGATCAACGAAGGGGCGCTGCCAAGTAAGCAACGGTTCGAATGCGTGCAGGCGATTGGGCGGAGTTGTTCGAGCGCCCAATGCACAGGTAGTCATCGGGCGCTCATCGCTTATTTGCTGTGTTGGTATTCGTACTGGTAGTAGCCGTAATCGCTGTAGTTCGACACTTTGCGGATGACGGCGTTGAAGATCACACCTTTGACCATCAAACCGTTCTGTTCGAGGCGGCGCTTGGCGAATTCAATTTCCTTGACCCCGTTCAGACCATAACGGGTCACCATCAGCGTCGTGCCAGCCTGGCTACCAACCAGCGCAGCGTCGGTAACCGCGAGAATCGGCGGTGTATCGAAGATCACCAGATCGTACATACCGCTGATTTCCTTGACGAAGCGAGAGAAGTTCTCGTGCATCAACAGCTCGGAAGGGTTCGGCGGCAACTGACCATGAGTGATCACGTGAAGGTTGTTGAGTTGGGTCTTCTGGATCGCATCGAACAGCGTGACACGGCCGGACAAAATGTCCGAAAGGCCTTTTTCGCCCTGGCAACGCATGACTTTATGCAAGTAGCCCTTACGCATGTCTGCGTCGACCAGCAGCACTTTCTTGCCGGACTGTGCAATTACTGCCGACAGGTTACTGGTAACGAACGACTTACCGACTCCCGGGCTAGGACCGGTAATCATCAGAATGTTGTTCTTGGCCTCGATCATGGCGAAGTGCAGGCTGGTGCGCAGGCTGCGCATGGCTTCGGTGGCTAGGTCAGCTGGGTCGTTGATCGTCAACAGATAAGACGCGCTGCTCTTGTCACGCTTGAAGTTGACCAGGCGCTTTTCCAGCACCCCCTGCTTTTCGCTGAAGGGAATCGCCGCGTACACCGGGATGCCAACACGCTCGATTTCTTCTGGGTTTTCCACGCCCCGCTTGAGCGCTTCGCGGACATAGACGAAAGCGATCGCGAGGATACCGCCGAGCAGAATCGCTGCTATGACGATCAAGGGCTTGTTCGGCTTGATCGGTTGATCGATGTCCGCAGCGGCGTGGTCGACGATGCGCACGTTGCCAACGGTACCTGCACGAATGATGTCCAGCTCCTGCGTTTTGTTCAGCAGCATCGAATAGGTTTCGGACGAAACCTCGACATCGCGGTTCAGACGTAGCAGTTCCTGCTGGGTCGAGGGCAGGGTGCCGATTTGCTTTTCAAGCTCGGCCTTCTGCGCCTGGAGTTGGCTGGTCTGGTTAACCAGCGCTTGGAAGTTAGGATGCTGACGGGTAAAACGACGTTCCATCTCGGTGCGCTTGAGATTCTGCTCGGAAATCTGCTTCTCGAGGTCAACGATGCGATCGAGCACCGACTGGGTTTCAGCAGAAATGTCCACCGAGCGATTACCGGTCTGGAACTTATTCAATGCAGTTTGAGCGGCGTCGAGCTTCTTGCGGACTTCCGGCACTTGCTCGCTCAGGAACTCCAGGCTCTGTGTTGCTTCGGCCGCGTTGCGCGCGATGTTCTGGTCTACGTAGCGCTGGGCCACTTCTTCCAGTACTCGAACGGCTTTCTCCGGATCGGCATCCTCGAGCGTCACGTTGAGGATGCCAGATTGCTTGCCGCGCTCACCCGCCGACAGACGATTCTGATAGTCCTCGGTGGTGGCGTAAGTGCGGTTTTTGATCACGCTGAAAGTAGTGCCCGGTCGCGCGTTCAGCTCCGCTACGGTAATGCCGTATTCTGGCGTTTCCATGGGCTCGCCAACTACGCCTTGCACAACCACTTCACCGTCGGTGTCGCGCAGGATGAAGCCATTGTTCTCTGCAGCTTCCAGCGTCAGTTCTTCGCCATGCATGTTGTCCGGAACGATCAGCCGAGTGACGCGTAGCGACTCGCCGCCCCAGGCGTAAGATTCGAAGCCTTCCGGGTACCAGCCAAGCTCACCTTCCTCGGTGGGTTCGAAGCCGCGGAATATATAGCCACCGAACACCGGGAAGTGGTGAGGCTCGATGATGATATCGAGGTTCAGTGCTTCGACAGCGCCACCGACAACGGTGCGTGACTTGAGCAGGGCAATCTCGGTCTGCGCGGGCGAGACTGCTGGTGCGGCACCCACTACGTCAGTGAGGCTTGGAAGGCCGCCTTTCGGTTGGATCTGGATCATCGCACTGGCGAGATAGATCGGGGTGGCAAGCAGCGCATAGGCAATACCCAGTGCCGCGAAGAAGCCGGTTATGGCAAGGATGAGCCCCCGATTGTTGAGCAAAGTGTCAAAGAGGTGGGCCAGATCAATATCCTTCTCCTCTTTGGTTTCGTAGATGGGGCGGGGCATGGTGGTCATTGAAGTTCCTTCTTCTTATTTCAGGTAAGGAAGCCAGCTTTCGACGCACTGCGTCAGAAGGCTGTGAACGTGTTCGAATGCGGGTTTGGATTGACGAAACGGATCCGGAATTTCTGTAGCGTCCAGCCATTTACCCATCAGGAAGGTCTTGCCATGTACTTCGGGGGCTATCTGGCGAATGTGCTGGATGTGGCTCTGCTCCATGGCGAGGATGAGGTCCGCTTGGTGCAACATCTCACTATCGACCTGCCGGGCACGGTGATGTATGTGTTCCAGCCCGTGCTCGTGAAGCACCTCATGTGCGGTCTTGTCCATTGGGTTGCCTACTAGTGCGCCTATGCCTGCCGAACTGATCGTCAGGTTTCTTCCTTGGAGTCTGTGTGTCAGCAGTGCTTCGGCCGCCGGGCTTCTGCAGATATTGCCGACACAGATGATCAAGATGTTCTGGAACATGTCGCTTAGCCTCGCAGCCCTGAATTCATGGGCGGTTGGGCGTACGCATCACAGAACGCAAATCTGATATTGCCTCGCTTCATTAGTTCAATCTTCCTGCTGTGCTCGCGCATGAAATATGGCTGATTGCCGTGATGGGCTGTTCTGCCGCGCGCAGTCAGTAAACGTCCTTGTTGAACAGCAGAGCGGGAATGGTCCGAGCGAGGATGTAAATGTCGAACCAGACCGACCAGCGCTCGATGTAATCCAGGTCGAACTCGACGCGTTTTTCAATCTTTTCGAGCGTGTCGGTCTCGCCGCGATAGCCATTGATCTGCGCCCAGCCGGTGATGCCAGGTTTGACGCGATGGCGAGCCGAATATTCCGAGACGGCGTCTTCGAACAGCACGCCGGCGGCCTTGGTTGCGGTTGCGTGCGGGCGCGGGCCGACCATGGACATGCTGCCCAGGAA
>Ga0163223_100265_pt1 | contig 17748 bp, 17 predicted proteins | sample MSEWel2016_02_17_2_FD_113147 | JGI IMG/M metagenome (GOLD analysis project Ga0163223, IMG submission 113147) | Subsurface microbial communities from deep shales in West Virginia, USA - MSEEL Well Study Marcellus 5H_2016_02_17 ...
CCTACGGCCAGGCATTGGCGAACATCTATGCCAGCCTGCTCGAAGGCCTCTGCGTATTCGACAGCTCGGTCGCCGGGCTCGGCGGCTGCCCCTACGCCAAAGGCGCCAGCGGCAATGTCGCCAGCGAAGACGTGCTTTACCTCCTCAACGGGCTGGGTATCGATACCGGGATAGATCTGGATCTATTGGTCGCTGCCGGGCAACGCATCAGTGATGTTCTCGGGCGGGAAAACGGCTCGCGGGTAGCGCGGGCGCGGCTGAGTGCCTTGTAACAATGAAACGATGAGCTGGCCTGCGGCCGGCTTACAACACAAACATGACTCGTTTGGCTCAATGCAAGAACAAGCTGTCGAGAACAGGCGTCGAGGTTAATGCTCAAGCTCGCCAGTGAAACGGTTGAAATACAGATACAGCAGGCCACTCGCTGCCACATGCAGCGCTAATTACCCAAGCGCCCGCCGTTACGCTCCGCTCCCCTTACCTTTGACGGCGGGCGCTTTTTTATTCTTTCCCCTGCAGGGTCGCTTCATGGGCGGCATCAGGATCAAGGAGACAGACATGCAAGACGTTGTAATCGTCGCAGCAACACGAACTGCGATCGGTGCGTTCCAAGGCGCACTGGCCAATGTGAGCGCAACAGAACTGGGCAGCACGGTGATCCGTGCGCTATTGGAGAAAACCGGCATCGACCCGGCCACGGTCGACGAAGTGATCATGGGCCAAGTGCTTACCGCTGGCTGCGGGCAGAACCCGGCGCGCCAATCGGCGATCAATGCCGGCATTCCCTATAGCGTGCCAGCTATGACAGTGAACAAGCTCTGTGGGTCCGGCCTGAAAACCATGCATTTGGCTGCCCAGGCGATACGCTGCGGCGATTCCGAAATCGTCATCGCGGGCGGCATGGAAAACATGAGCCTCGCCCCTTATGTGTTACCAAAGGCGCGCACCGGCCTACGCATGGGCCATGCTCAACTGGCCGACTCGCTGCTGCAGGACGGATTACTTGATGCATTTCATGACTATCACATGGGTATCACCGCAGAAAACCTCGTGTCCTGCTACAAACTGACCCGAGAGGAACAGGACGCCTTCGCCGCGCAATCCCAACAACGCGCGGCGGCCGCTATCGAGGGCGGTCGCTTCAAGGCGGAAATCACGCCCGTATCCATCCCGCAGCGCAAAGGCGATCCCCTGCTATTCGATACCGATGAGCAGCCCCGGGCAGAGACTACCGCCCAGTCTCTGGCCAAACTCAAACCAGCCTTCGATAAGAACGGCAGCGTCACAGCCGGCAACGCTTCGACGCTTAACGATGGTGCTGCAGCGGTGCTGATGATAAGCGCGTCCAAGGCCAAAGCGCTTGGCCTACCGATTCTGGCCACCATCAAGGGTTACGCCAGCTCTGGCGTGGATCCGGCGATCATGGGGATCGGACCGGTCAGTGCGAGTCGTAAGTGCTTGGACAAGTCCGGCTGGACACTCGAAGAAGTCGAGCTCATCGAAGCAAACGAAGCCTTTTCCGCACAAGCATTGTCGGTCGGCAAGGAGCTGGGCTGGGACAGCGACATAGTCAACGTCAATGGCGGCGCCATTGCTCTGGGTCACCCTATCGGTGCATCCGGTTGCCGTGTGCTGGTTACCCTGCTCCACGAAATGATAAGCCGTGATGCAAAAAAGGGCTTGGCCACACTCTGCATCGGTGGTGGACAGGGTGTTGCACTGACACTGCAGCGAGACTGACTGTGAACCGCTCCATACGTACAGCTTGCCGGCCAGGCAGACCGTTACCGCTGATTGATCTCGCCAAGGGCGAAGCGGATCGGCCAGCGCGGATCGGCACTCCAACGGCCCACGAGCAACTTCGGATCGTCGCGTTGCAGTTGTTCGTCGAGCATGGTTTCCAATCAGTCAGCCTGCGCCAGTTGGCTAACGCTCTGGGCATGCAGGCCGGCTCGCTGTACAACCATATCGAAAGTAAGCAGACGTTGCTTTTCGAGCTGATCGAGGAGCACGAAACGGATTTGTTGGATCTGTTGGAAGCCAAACATCCCAGCGACGCGGATGGACTGACCCGGCTGCGCACCTATGTTGAACTACGCATTCGTTACAGCCTGAGACACCCACACCGAGTAATGCTGGCTCGTCTTGAGTCGCGTTGCCTGGACGCCGAACAACGTGCTTCGATCGAAACAATTAGACAGGCCCATCTCCAACATCTGGAGAACATTCTGCGGCTGCTACCTGCCCCACTGGATGCCGCGGTAGGCCACCAAACTGCCGTCGCTCGCAGCCTGGTTTCGATACTCGAAGATGCACCGAGTTGGCGTTCACCTAACGACGCCCATGCGTTCGAGGATTTAATAACGATGGTGACACAGATGGTGTTGGCGGCCTGTCGTGTTCCAGCTCGCAGTCACCGCGCCTGGCTCGATCGGCCTGAGCCATACCCCACCGGCCGCCGCCCTCGATCACCAGTTGCTTCACCTCAATGCTAATAGCCTCCACGACCATCGAGGCGAATGTTAAGGAAGCGGTTATGAACGAAGACATGATGCAACACTATCTCGGAATCATCGAAGGAGTCGGTGAGAATCCAAATCGAGAAGGTCTGCTGGATACGCCCAAGCGCGCGGCCAAGGCCATGCAATATCTCTGTCATGGCTATGGCCAGACCCTGGAGCAAATCGTCAACGGCGCACTGTTCGAGTCGGACAACGACGAGATGGTGATCGTCCGCGACATCGAACTCTATTCACTGTGTGAACACCATATGCTGCCATTCATCGGCAAAGCGCATGTCGCCTACATTCCCACAGGCAGGGTGCTCGGCCTGTCGAAAGTGGCGCGGATCGTCGACATGTACGCCCGCCGCCTGCAGATCCAGGAAAACCTGACCAAGCAGATTGCGGACGCGGTCATGCAGGTCACCAGCGCCGCGGGCGTGGGCGTGGTCATCGAAGCCCAACATATGTGCATGATGATGCGTGGTGTGGAGAAGCAGAATTCGGTGATGACCTCATCGGTGATGCTCGGCGTTTTCCGCGACTCCTACAACACACGTCAAGAATTCCTGCAGCTCATTCGAGGCCGCTGACATGCCGAGACTGGAACCGGGAATGGCACGGATTCGCATCAAGAATCTGCGCCTGCGTACCTACATCGGCATCAAGGAAGACGAAATCCTCAACAAGCAGGACGTGTTGATCAACTTGACGATCCTTTATGCAGCAAACGATGCGGTACGCGATAACGACATCGAACAGGCTCTCAACTACCGCACCATTACCAAAGCGATAATCCGGCACGTTGAGGAGAACCGCTTCGCGCTGCTCGAGCGCCTGACACAGGAAGTGTTGGATCTGGTGATGGAGCCGAATGCGGTGCGCTACGCAGAGGTGGAAATCGACAAACCACATGCCCTGCGCTTTGCCGAATCGGTGTCGATCACGCTCGCGAGCCAGCGCGATTGAAGTTCGATAAACCGCCTCACAAAACACCCGGGCTGATTAATCAGTGCATACGCGGGCAAAAAAAAGCTGCTCACCCAAGGTAGAGCAGCGAAGTACCAGTCGCTCCTGGTTTCGGGGATTCGCCCGCATGGCGAGTCGAATCAGTATCAATACCTGTCTCGTCGTCCGTGAAATCAAGGCGTCGCCTGGCGCCACAACGTGCAACAACTCAAAATTATTGCGGTGTCACGGGCAGCTGTACCTCAGCCTACAACCCCACCATTTATTAGCCTGCGACTCGGCGCTGTTTCGTTTGACCCGAGATAAAACGGTACGCAAGCCGCAAAAGTCGTTAGCAGCTAGGGTAGGTCCTGATGCACGGCATCGCTCCTGCTCGAAGAAGCTCCATTAATAAATCCAAAAACGGAGACTGACCCCCACGATGAAACTCCAACTCGCTCTTTGCGCCGCCCTCAGCGGCATCACGACGTTTTCTATTGCCGCAGTCAGCCCCGAAGAAGCCAAGCAACTGGGCAACGAACTCACCCTCTTTGGCGCGACCAAGGCCGGTAATGCCGAAGGCACGATCCCAGCGTATGAAGGCGGGCTGACCACCGCGCCTGCTGACTTCAAGCCCGACAGTGGCTTCTGGGCCGACCCGTTCAGGGACGAGAAGCCGCTGTACCGTATTGATGCGTCCAACGCGGACCAGTACGCCGACAAGCTCAGCGATGGCCAGAAGCACCTGCTCAAGAAGAATCCGGAAACCTGGTACATGGACGTGTATCCGACCCATCGCACTGCGGCGTATCCGGAAAATGTGATGGAAGCGACTGTGCGTAACGCCACTGCATGCAAGACCTATAACGATGGGCTTTCCATCGAGCCGGCATGCCGCGGCGGCCTGCCGTTTCCGATTCCGAAAACCGGCAACGAAGTGATGTGGAACCAGTTGCTGCGCTACAAGAACGGGCCGACCGCTACCACTACGACCTCCTCCAACAGCTGGGTTATTGACAGCAACGGCACCATCACCAAGGCCGCCGAACAGGCCACTTTCGAGGAATTCCCCTACTACCAGACAGACCGCGATGATCGTGACCCGGAAATGTATGCTCGTGTGTTTTCTCTAAACAAACAGCCTGCGCGCCGAGCCGGCGAAGTAACAGGTATCAGCGATTATCTGGACCCGACCAAGAAGCCACGCCGCGCCTGGAGCTACACGCCAGGCCAGCGCCGCGTCAAGCTCGCGCCTGAGTTCGCCTATGACACGCCTGTGGCGAGCCAGGGTGGCGTGACGTTGTTCGACGAGTTGCAGATGTTCGCTGGCATGCAGGACCGCTTCGATTTCAAGCTGGTGGGCAAGAGGGAAATGTTCATTCCTTACAACGCGTACAAGTTCAACTTCGAAGCCGACCAGATGGACCAGTTCAGTGATCATCACGCCAATCCGAAGTACGAACGCTGGGAGCTACATCGCGTCTACGTAGTGGAAGCCACACTCAAGCCCGGCATGCGCCACGTGTACAGCAAGCGCCACTACTACCTGGACGAAGACACCTTTGGAGCAGGCCTGTATGACGCCTGGGACCAGGACGGAAACCTCTACCGCTCGATGTTCCTGAGTGGCGTTCAGCTGTATGACAAGCAGATTCCATACGCTGTGAAGAACGTCATCTACGACTTCAACAAGGGCATGTACGGCGTGATCAACGACGGGCTGAAGGGTGGCTTCAAGATTCCAAAGGAAGCGTTACCCGAGCGGCAGATGAATGCCGAGGCCATTGTCAGCCGTATCACCCAACGCTGATGTCCGCGCGGTCGCCGGGCGACTCTACAGCCACGCCGACCGTTTCTATTGAACGCCTTAACAGGAGAACAACAATGGCGCTCACTATGCACCAGTCATCTGTTTTTTATTTCACCCGCCTGTTGAACAACCTTTCAGACATCCTCGCCAAGGCGCAGGCCCATGTGGACGAAACGGGCGCCGATCCGAAAGACCTGCTTGAAGCCCGTTTGACCGATGACATGTTCAACCTCAGCCAGCAGATTCAGATGGCATGCTTGCATCCACTGCTGTTTGTCGCAGGCATCACGGGCAAGCCTGCCGAACTCCAAAAGGATGAAGATCGCAGCTTCGCCGAGCTGCGCTCGCGGATTAGCAAAACCGTCTCCCTTCTGGAAAGCGTTCGCCCCGAGGATCTCAACGGCAGCGAAGACCGCGAAATAGTGCTGGCCACACCGCGAGCCGACCTTCCATTCACCGGCCAGGGCAGCCTGCAGATATTTTCGTTGCCGAACTTTTTCTTCCACGTCGTCACCGCCTACGACATTCTGCGGCACCGCGGCGTGTCGCTAGGCAAGATGGACTTCCTCGGCGGCCTGAAGTAGCACGATAGTGCTACACGCGGGGATGTGCTTATAAAGTGCGCGGCCGCACGGGGTGCCAGAAGAACGAAGTCGCCGGGCATATGCCCGGCGATTCTTTATCACTGCATCACTGCAAATTTATTGAGGCTCGCAGACCAACTTGGCTTGCAACGGTGCGCCGGTGTATTTACCCGGCACGGCGAGGCTGGTCTGTTCGCCCGGCTCTATGGTGGTGGGTGGCGGCGCGTCGCTTTGGGCTTCAGCCGGTCCCGGCTGCAGTTCGCACATAACGCTGACATCGGCATTGTTAGTGATCTGCAGCATCTGCGTTGTGCTGGCAGTGGCCGTGCCAGCACTCCCTCCTCCGCTGGAACCAACCACCTCGGTCTCGATGTCGAGACCGTTCAGCTGCTTGTTCAGATCGAGCCCATCAGCCATTGCCGTTACAGGCAGACAGATAGCCAGACCGCAAAAGATCAACATGTTCTTATTCATTGTCGTTACCTCCGGTAAGGCGGGGCGGATGCCCCTGAATGTCAAAGCCGCTCCGTGGCAACTAGTGCTCCGGTCGCTGACTTAACTCAGCATTAACATTCCGCCGTCGATCATTAGAGTCTGGCCTGTTACGAAGCGCGAACCTTCGCCGGCAAGAAAAACCAGAACGGGTGCCAAGTCTTGCGCGGCATCGCCAAGCCGACCTCCCAGCGGGATCAGACTGGCCATGAATGCATCGTGCTGCTCGAGCTGTGCGTCACTCATGCTGGCGCGAGTGGCGTCATACATCGGCGTCCATATCGCCGGAGCGATGGCGTTAACGGTAATGCCGTGCGGACCCCACTCGCGTGCGACGGTGCGCGTCCATGCCAGGACCGCGCCCTTGCTGGCAGCGTAGTGTGCCTTGCCTGGCTGCCCGCCCACGCCAGCGGCTGAGGCGAAGTTGATGATCCTCCCGCCACCTTGGTGCATATGCTCGTAGGCTGCGCGATTGGTCAGAAAGGTGCCGCGAGCATTCACCGCGAACACTTTTTCCCACTCATCCAGGGTGATTTCATCTGCAGTGGCGTTGGGCGCAATTCCGGCAGCATTGACCAATACGTCCAGCCCGCCCAACTGTGCGGCAGCCCAAGCAAAGGCCCTTTTTACCGATTCCGTATCCGAGACATCGCAGATATGTGAACGAGCCCAGCCATTGCCCTCGATTGCCTCCTGCGGGGCGCTTTCGCTTAAGTCGAGACTCGCCACATGGGCGCCTTCGTTTACAAAAGCCGCGACTACCGCGGCGCCAATTCCTCGTGCGCCACCCGTAACGATGACGCGCTTGTTATTCAATTGCATGCCTGTGCTCCAAACTATATGGGCCTTCGTATAAAGGCGGCTTCCTGGCGATCACGTCATGTTTCGCGCAACGGCAACGGGCATGAGTGAATGAAGTTCATCCAGAAGCTTAGTAAGCACATCGGACGCTGCGGCCGTATCGCCATTTACATACGGTTTTTCGTTTAACCCGAAGTCAAACGGAATGTAGGGAACCTTTCATGTATTGAGTTTTTGCGCACCAGCGCTGCTTGCTCGAAATACTTGGAGAAAACCCAAGCCTCCGTACCCAACGGGGCCTTGGATCGACAAGTCGCAACGCCGCGCTAACGGCGGACCAAGGAGAATTCGCACCCTTGTCCTGAGGCGTTTGGGCACCACGACTTTACGCCGTGTAAACGGCTTCCCGCCCGCGAAATCGCTGTCACTGTTAGGGTGAGCGCTCTGCTGAACAGACGCCCAAAGCGGACACGCGAATGACTCGGTTATCGCCGCTCGGGAAACGAATGCCACCCGGCTCCAACTTGCCTGGATGCCGGCCACATGCCCAAGTCGCCTGTTCGAGGCATGAGAACAACTACAACAAAACCAAATCGGGAATCGAAGCCAATGAGCCAGTTTGAACAACTCGACATCGTCGCGGCCTATCACGCCGTAAGCGACACATACCTCGGCACCGATGTAGACATTCACGCGCTGTGCCGCCAGTACCGCCATAACGAACCGGTGATGAAGGGCGATTTCGTCGATACCTATTTGAAGGTGCCGACAAACGCTGGCGCCAAAGCGGCCAAGGCGACGGTGACAGTGTTCAAGCACAAGGAGATCATGGCCATCATGCGCGACGCCGAAACCTACACCAATGGTTTCATCGCCGAAGGGCTAGGCGCGTTCTTCGACGGCCTGATCATCCTTGCCATGGACGGCGAGCAGCACCGCCGGACCCGGGCGCTGCTGCAACCGGTGTTCATGCCAGAGACGGTCAACAAGTGGCGTCCGGAAATCGACCGGGTTATCCGCGAGGACTATTTGCAACCGATGGTGGCGGATAAGCAAGCCAACCTGATGGACTTCGCACTGGATTTCCCGATACGCGTGATGTATGCCCTGATGGGCTTTCCAACCAGCGACACGGAAAAATACAAGACGTACGCTACTTGGGCGTTAGCCATGGTGGCGGGCAATCAGATCGACCCGGAAAAAGCCAAGATCTACGGCCCACTGGCTGGTCAGGCGGCCAAGCACCTTTATGATGGAATCAAGGAGGTCGTCGTTGCACGGCGAGCCCAAGGCACCCAAGAGACAGACCTGATCAGTCGCCTGATCAACGCCGAAGCCGAAGGCCGCTCACTGGACGACCATGAGATCACAACATTCGTCCGCTCGCTGACCCCGGCAGCAGGGGAAACCACCACTCGCACGTTCAGCTGCATCATGACCAACCTGATGCAACGTCCCGAACTAGTGGAGCGGATACGCAACGACCGCAGCCTCATCGGCAAACTCATCGACGAGGGGATCCGCCACGAGCCTATCTCGACCTTCAAGGTTCGCCAGACCTCGAAGGAAGTGGAAATTGGCGGGATCATCGTGCCGAAAGGCGGCATGGTTCAGTGCATGACCATATCCGGCAACCGCGACGAGGACGTCTTCGAGAACCCGGACGAGTTTGACATCGACCGCAAAGTAAAGCCGTCATTCGGCTTCGGCTTCGGCCCGCATATGTGTATCGGGCAGTTCGTCGCCAAGGTGGAGCTGAACTGCGCGATCAACGCAATGCTCGATCTGTTTCCAAACATGCGCCTGGACCCATCCAAGCCAGCACCCAGAATTTCCGGTGGACAGCTGCGTGGTACCCGCGACATCCATGTGCTGTGGGATTGAGCGCGTGACGAGCCACGTAAACGAGGCGGCCGCAAGGCCGCCCCTCCACCGTTGTCTAACGCCCGCCGGAAATCGCTGCACTACGGGAGGACATCATGCCTGAACCGAGCAAATGGGCAGCGTTACGGAAACGAGCAAGCCTCTGGGGCGTCCTCATTTTCGCCAATCTGCCGCTCTGTCATTAAACCTGGCCGGAGAAACACCATGAGCCTGCACACAACCCAATACCAAGTAATCGCCGACCGCAGCCGTTGCTGCGGTTACGGACTCTGCGCTGCGGTCTGTCCGGAAATCTACAAACTAGACGATGACGGCATTGTCTATCTAACCATCGACCGCGTGCCGCCGGAGTTGGAAGAAGGCGCTCGCGAGGGCGCCGCTGCCTGCCCCGCCGAAGCGATTTGGCTGGAGGCGATCACAGACTGAAACGCACGGGATGCGATTCTGCGCAGCCAAAGTAAATTCCGATATCGAGCCTACATTCCACTTTGAGGGCAGGCAGACCTCAATCATAACGGTATGCATCATTCACTGGCCTGGCTGCCCTGGCCGAGATGGCTTAGGCTCAGATGCTTACCAATAAGATGTCGAGACACCATGCATCCGCCACGCGAGACCGAAGCCTTTTCCCGAAAACGCGCCACTCTGGAGCGTCTACTTGCGGAGGCGCGCAGAATCTTTGCGGAAAAGGGCCTCGCTGGTGCGAGGCTAGAGGAAATTGCGAGCGCGGCAGGCGTCACGCGCCAATTGATCTATCAATACTTCAGCAATAAGGAGACTCTGTTCACCAGCGTGCTGGACGAAAGCACGGCGCAAATTATAAAGGACCTGCTATCAATGGACCTTGATCAGTTGCCGCCACGCCAGGCGCTGACAGCTCTACTGGAATACCTTTTTGATCAATACGGCGCGGATCCTGAGTTGCGATCACTCGCACAGGAGAGCTTTCGCCTCCATGAGCATGGGACGCACAACCAGAATCGCTTCGGCGCCATAGCTGCACCGCTTATAGAGCTGATCGAACGAATCCTCAAACGCGGCGTTAAAAGCGGAGATTTTCTGCCTGACGTAGACGCGCGTATGTTCTGCGGTGCCTCCATGTTACTGACCACCCTCTGGTTCACCAGTCGCCACATCACTTCCACCGCAACGGGATTTGACACCAATACACCCGCAGGTTTGAAAGCGTGGCGCAGCTACGCGATCGATTTCGTGCTTAGCGCCGTGTTGGCAACGAATCGACCCTCGTTGAGTCGACCCAAGGTTAACGCTGGCTAGCTCAGCGAGGCCGGTTCGCTCGAACAGCTAGCCAATACGCTCTAACGCCTTCTCGAAAAGCCGTAGCGCCGAGGCATGGTGTTTTCTGCCGTGTTCTATCGACACTTTGCCCGCGCAGGCCCGGGCGTAACTGACTTCGAGAAATATGCCAAGCTTGAAAGCCGCCAGTACCAGATACCAGGTAAAGGCTTCGAAGCTTCGGGAGCTGCCCACCACGTAGCGCGCCACCAATTCATCCGCTGCGGGGAAGCCGTCCCAGGGATGCACCTCGATCGTGCCGGCGCCATGGCCGCTGGCGTCCGGCCATGTCACCACCAGCCAGGCCAGATCAAGCAGAGGATCGCCAATGGTAGCCAGCTCCCAATCGACGATCGCGCTGAGCGCCGGCCCCTCGCGGCTGAACATCACATTGGACAGGTGATAGTCGCCATGCAGGATGCTGGGGCTGAACCGTTGCGGGCAGTTGTCATTCAGCCAGCGCGCCAGCCGGTCGAGTCCAGGAAGGCTGCCTGCACCCGGCCAACCGGCATAGCCGGCGACGCTTTCGAGCTGATGCAGCCAGCGCGCGACTTGTCGTTGATGGAAACCGTCGGGGCGCCCGAAGCCGTCGAGGCCGATGGCTCGATAGTCCAGCTCATGAAGGCAGAGCAGCGCATCGACCATGGCCAGCCCCATGCGCCGACGCATGTCGCGGTCGGCGGCGTGGGGCAGCGGCAAGCCGGCCGCGGAATTGGGGTTGAAGCCATCCACCGGTTCCATCAGGTAGAACTTCGCGCCCAGAACGGCCTCGTCATCGCAGGCGGCGACCAAGCCCGCATGCGGCACCCGACTGCCCGCCAGCGCTTTTAGCATGCGAGCTTCGCGCGCGATGGTCTTGCCGCCTACTTCTCGTAGCGCCGCCGATGGCCGACGCAGCACGAATTCACGCTCGCCTCGCCGAAAGCGCAGCAACAGATTCTGGGTGCCGCCGGTCAGTCGCACGGCGTTTTCCAGCGGCCCGGACGCGAGCTCCCGCTCATCCATCCAGGCGCCCAAGCGGGCGAGATCGACCAGCTCATGCCAGTCAGCCCCGCCGCTCAACGCTGCTCTCCGCTTTGTTCCAGCGTCGCCAGCGCTTCAGCATATTTTTCACGCGCCAGTGCCGCCGCAGTCGGGCGATGGTAGCTGGGAAACAGGCTGTCGCTTGGCTGATAGTCGCGCAGCAGCTGTCTGGCCACCGTCACCTTGTGCACCTCGGTCGGCCCGTCCGCCAGCCCCATCTGGAAGGAGCGCAGGATGTACCCGGCGAACCGCATCTCTTCGGATACGCCGATCGAGCCATGCACATGCAGCGCGCGGGCGGCAATGTCATGCAGCACCTTGGGCATGGCTGCCTTTACTGCAGCGATGTCTTTACGCACGCGCAGATAGTCCTGGTACTTGTCGATGCGCCAGGCGGTGCGCATCACCAGCAACCGGAACTGCTCTAGCTCGATCCAGGAGTCGGCGATTTTTTCCTGCACCATCTGTTTTTCGGCCAGCAGGCCGCCTTGGGTGGTGCGCGACAGGGCGCGCTCGCACAATGCATCAAGCGCTCTTTGCGCTTGCCCGATAACGCGCATGGCGTGATGCACGCGACCACCACCGAGTCGCACCTGGGCAACGACGAAGGCTTCGCCGGGCTTGCCGAGCAGGTCGGCGGACGATGCCCGCACCTTGTCGAAACGCAGGTAGGCGTGCGTCGCCTCCGGATCATCCGCTATGCCGACGTTGCGCACGATGGTCACGCCCGGCGCATTCGCCGGCACGATGAACATGGTGGTGCCCTTGTGCACCGAAACGCTCTTGTCGGTCACCGCCATGACGATGAAGAACGCCGCATAGCGGGCATTGGAGCCGAACCACTTCACGCCGCTGATCAGCCAGTCATCGCCGTCGCGTACGGCCTCGGTGGTGAACACGCTAGGGTCGGCCCCGCCCTGGGGTTCGGTCATGGCGAAGCAGGAGACAATCTCGTTATCGAGCAAAGGTTCGAGGTATTTGCGCTTCTGCTCCTCACTGCCGTAGTGGGCGAGAATTTCGCCGTTGCCCGAATCCGGCGCGTGACAGCCGAACACGATAGGCGCGAACAGTGCGCGGCCGAGAATTTCGTTGATCAGGGCCAGGCGTACCTGGCCGTATCCCGGCCCGCCCAGCTCCGGACCAAGATGACAGGCCCAGAAATCCCAGGCCATGTCGTGCTCCTTAAAATATGAGTGGCGCTCAAGCGAGCAGCATGCCGCCGTCGACCAACAGGGTCTGACCCAGCATGTAGCCAGCCAGCGGCGAAGCCAGGAACAGCGCAACGTTGGCCATGTCCTGCGGGGTGCCGAGGCGGCCCAGCGGGATACCACGAAGCGCACCTTCGAGACGTTTGGGGTGTTCCGTGGTGATGCGCGTGAGCTTGGTTTCCACCAGGCCCGGCGCGATGCCGTTGACACGGATTCCCTCACGCGCCCAAGCCTCGCCGAGCGTGCGCGTCAAACCGAAAGCGCCGGTCTTGGAGGCGTTGTAGGCCGGATTGCCGCGGGTCGAATGGAAGGCGGCGGCCGAGCTGACGATGAGCATTGCGCCTCGTGATTCCTTCAACAGTTCGAAGAACTTCTGCGCGCAAACCATCAGGCTGGTGAGGTTGATATCGACTACTTTCTTGAAGCCGTCGGTGAGAAATTCCTGACGGTCGTACAGCACCGTACCTTGCGCCTGAACCAGCACGTCGAGTCGAGTGAACGGCACGATCGCCGCCTCGATCAGGTTGGCATTGGAGACATCGACCTGCGCGTAGTGCAGCCCTTCAAGATGCGAATCCGCCGAGTCGGCGTAATCCTGCGCGCTCGGACGAGTGCCCCAGACGTGCACCTCGGCGCCGCGTTGACGGAAGTTCTGCGCGATACCGTTACCGATGCCGCTGGAGCCACCGACGACCAGCACCGTTTTGCCGCTGAAATCCAATTCGTTCATGCGTTATTCCGGTGTGTTCAACCCAACCCGCGATCGAACGATCGGGTCGGGTTCATCGTTGACTTCAGCCGGAGTGGGCCGCCTTTGTGCATCAATTGCTTACAGCCGAACCACACCGGCCGCGGCCAGACGTTCCAGTTCGCTGTTTTCCAAGCCAAGCCCGCCGAGTACATCGCGGCTGTGCTGGCCGAGGGCGGGCGGCGGACGATCCAGCGACAACGGCAGATCACCGAAATCCCAGATCGCGCCAATCTGTTGCAGCTCGCCGTACACCGCATGTTGATAGTGGGTATGCAAGCCAGCCGCGGCGTGGTCGGGGTTGTCGAGGAAGGGGTCGAGCTGCGCCTCGAGAACGGCTTCGGCGGGCACGCCTTGTGCGCTCAAGGATGACAGCGCATCGGACTGTGTCCGCCCGACGAAATACGTTTCAGGGTCCGCTCCGGCCAGCGCACGGAAACGCTGCGCTTCTTCGGGCTCCAGCGCCGCCACGGCGATCCAACCGTCATTGCAGCAATACAGCCGGTGCGTGTCGCAAAGGCCGGTCTGGCTGGCGTCCAGATGCGCGATGGGCGTGACCCTGCCGTCCTCACGGCCCACCGCTTCGCTCATGGTGAGCAAGGTCGCGCCAAGCAACGACGCGTTCACCATCTGCCCTTCACCGGTCCGCGCGCGCTGGTAAAGCCCCAACAGCAGAACGTACAACGAAGAAAGTCCCGCAAAGAAATCACCAACGCCAAAACGCAGCCACATCGGCGGTTGGCCGGCACCGCCCTGCTCCACTTCCCAACCGCAGGAGGCTTGCATCAACTGGTCGAAGCCGGGCCAATCGGCACGTGGTCCGGTGGGTCCGTAAGCGCTGACGTGGCAATAAATGAGTTGCGGATTGATCCGCTTGAGACTGTCGTAATCGACCTTCAGCTTGCGCGCCGCCGGCAGGCGCATGTTGTGATGGACCACATCGGCCCAGCGCACCAGCGCCTCGACCGCCGGTTGACTCAGCTCATCGCCGAGTTTTAGCGCGACGCCCAGCTTGCCGCGCTGAGTTCCACTGAAAATGCGCTCCAGTCGGCGCATGGCATCGCCGGTCGGGGCCTCGACCTTGATCACCTCCGCGCCCAGATCGGCCAGCATCATGCAGGCGAACGGCCCAGCCAGATAGGCGCCCAAGTCGAGCACCTTGAGACCATGCAAAGGAGGCAACGGCTCGCCCTGACGCCCAGTGCCCGGAACCAGACGCAGCGTTGGCGAGTCCTTGAAGTCGCTGTCATTGTCCGCGCCGGGCTGAGGTGCGGAACGGCCGATGCGTGCCGGTGGGGTGATCATCCAGGCTGGCCCCGGTTGCAGCGTCTTGCCGAGCGTGGCGTCTTCCACTTCGACCACATACCCGTTCAGTCGCGCCTGCTCATCGAAATAGATGTCGCCGAAGGGCGCGGCAATCTGCGCCGAAACATCGTGCTGCCAGAAATGCTCGACCCACTCATGAGCGGGCCGCGTGGCGATGATGGCCCGGTTGGCTCCGAAATTCGGCGCCACGTGGCTCGGCGGCCATTGCGCATTGAGCCGGGCGACTTCCGCCTCGCCCAGTTCTGCCATGGCATTGGCCATCAATGGGGCTTTATCCGGCGAGTAATGCACATGAATCCAGCGGCCGTCGGCGCACTGGTGCAGCGGGATCGGAATGTGCTTGTCCAGCCCCTTGGCGAATACCGGCGTCGGTGTTTGCGCGCGGCTCCAGTGCATGGTCATCGGGACCAGCGCGGCCTGAGCCAGACTGGTGTGCGCGGCGCCGCCACGGCCATCACGATCACGCGCGATCAACCGCGCCATCACGCCCACCACACACAGCCAGCTTGCCAGCCAATTGGCAAAGGGCATGCGCACGAAGACCGGCCCAGGGCGGTGGCCCGGCTGTTCGTCGAGCAGGCCCAGGCGTGCCAGCACCAGCGTTTCACGTGGCACTGCCCCAGCCAGTGGATGCTTCTTCGGCCAGCCGGTAATGGCCGAAACGATCAACGCAGGAAAGCGCTGCGCCAGCTGTGCATCGTCGAGCCCCAGCGTCGCGGCCTGCTTGGGAGTGAATTCGTGAATAAGCACGTCGGCCGCGGCCAGCAGCCGTTCGAGCCGCTGCTGCCCGTCCGGCACGTTGATATCCAGCGTGACACTGCGCTTGCCCCGATTGAGCACCGCGAACAGCGCTTCCTCGCGCCGAGCCGGGTTGTCGGGCGGTTCGACCAGAATCACCTCGGCTCCTGCCTCACATAGCTGCAACCCCGCCGCAGAGCTCGCGATACCAGAACCCAGGTTGACGACACGTAGGCCGTGCAATGTTGAATCACTCATAAGCACCTCTGGGTGTCTTGTTATTGTTCCAATGTTTCACTGTTCTGCTGTTCTACGCCGGAGCGAAACCGTGCCCGGCCTCGTTCGGCGAATTAAGAAGCTAGTGCATGAACCAGGATGATTCCAGTGTCAGACTGATAGTTTTTATACAGAATCCTATAAATTGTTTATTTGCACTAACTTCGTACGATTTTTTGCAGCCTACTTGGCTATCCCCCGGCAGCGCCTAGCCGACGCGCCTGCCAGCTACCCGCCAGCAGCACGCCACTCATCAACCAGAACAGTGACGCGGCACCAAGCGCCGCGCCCAGCACGCCGAACAGCAGCGGCATGCTGGCTCCGGAACAATTGATAAATACCGAGCGCACCGCCAGCCCTTCGCCGTGACGCGCACTGGGGGTTACATGGTGCAGTTGTGTCATCAACGCAGGCTGAATGGTGCCCAGCGCAACACCCAGCGTGGCGGTTCCCAGGGCCATCGCCCAGGCGGGGCCGAGCCAGGGGTAGATGGCGTACACCGCTGCGGTGAGCAGCAGGGCACTCAAGATGATCGAGCGCTGCGACAGACGATTGGCCAGTAGCGGTATCAACAGCAGCCGCACCAGTGTCGAGGTGACGGCGTAGGCGGCGAGGATCGCGCCGATCACCGAGGCGCTCATGCCCCGGGCATTGCCCAGAATCGGCAAGGCGAAGGAATGCACATCCCAGCTGGCCGACACCAGCCAGTTGATGAATAACAATCGGCGAAACGACGGCTCGCGCAGCAGATCCCATGCAGGGCGTCGCTGCTCGCGCGATACCGGGGCGGCCATCTGTTCGCGCGGCACCCACTGCGATAGCAGCAGCGTACCGAGGGGCAGTATCGCCAGGGCCGCAAACGCAATGCGAAAACCGTAATGATCGATCAGCAGTCCCGTTCCCAGAGGCCCGATCAGGCTGGCCAGGGCCGGCGCGATAGCGATCCAACCGAATACCTTCATGCGCTCGCCTGCGTTACGCGCCAGGCGCGCCGCCGTGCGCTGAAGCGCGATCAACCCGAAACTGGAGCCGCCGCCACAGAGTGCGGCAGCCAGACAAAGCCACAGGTAATGACTCGTCGAACTGGCGATCACCGCGCCGGCAAAGGACAGGCTCGCGGCGATGCGTGTCGGGCGGTGATAGCCGTGTCGGTCCGCCATACGACCCGCGGTCAGGGCGAGAAATACCGGCGCGGTCGCAAACATCGCCATCACCACGCCGACCGCCCAGACATCCATATCGCGTTGCAGCAGCTGCAGTGGCGCGGCCATGCGCATCCCGGTCAGGCATGAGTGCATGCCGATCTGGCACAGCACCAGGACCCACAGCTTGAAGTAGGGAAAGGGCTCAGCGAGCGCTCCGTCAGATGACGCCGACAGGGTCACGAGCGGTGCCGTAAGCGGAAGGGATTGATGCAGGGCGTGAAGCAGAATCGGATGCGTACATTCAAGTCATTCTTATTGTTGGAATCTTGAATATAGACAGATATCAGCTATATGTACAATTACCTAGCGTCGCGATGTCAGCATCTGTTCATATGCGATGCGACCACATCCAAGGGAGAGCTTCGTGATCGAACGAATGGACCACTTCACGATCGTGACGGATCAGCTGCAGGCAACGCGCGAGTTCTACATTGACCTGCTCGGGTTGACCGAAGGCCCGCGCCCGCCTTTTCCGGTGGCTGGCTTGTGGCTCTATGCCAACGGCCACCCGCTGCTGCACGTGGTGCAGGTGCAGCGAATGCCAGAGCCCCGCCGCGGCGTGCTCGACCACATGGCGTTTTGGGCCGAAGGGCTGCGGCAGACATGGCAACTGCTCGAAGATCGCGGCATCGAATTTCGTGTCATCAGAGCGCCGGGGGCGGTCCGTACCTGGCAGCTGTTTTTCCTGGACCCCAATGGCGTGGAAGTGGAGCTGGACTTCGCGGCTGAGGAAACGCCTCCCGAAGACTGGAAAGCCCGCTTGCCGCCGCGTCAGATCAAGCCATCGTAGCTCCCGCCATCCACTTGAAGGTTTTGCCCCGAGATGTAGCTCGCCTGAGCCGAGCAAAGAAATGCACAAGCCGCGGCGAATTCTTCCGGCTTGCCGAACCGCCGCGCCGCTACGGGCC
>Ga0163223_100269_pt1 | contig 17645 bp, 14 predicted proteins | sample MSEWel2016_02_17_2_FD_113147 | JGI IMG/M metagenome (GOLD analysis project Ga0163223, IMG submission 113147) | Subsurface microbial communities from deep shales in West Virginia, USA - MSEEL Well Study Marcellus 5H_2016_02_17 ...
ACACAAGTATTTGTAATTTATTATAATTACAAATACTTGTGTTATAAAAAGTCACCTCGTCAAAAGACAGCCTCAATAGAGAATGATTTATTTTTTAGATTCCAAGAATCTGTTGTTCCTCATTTTCAGCGTTTTTATTGGTGCCAATGGTGCCAGAATTTGTGTCACCATTCTCAATCATAAAAATGCACACCCCTGCCAAAAAATGCACCCTTTTGCACACCCCTATTCTGCTAAAAAAATTTTCCACACCTATGCGTTGAATCAAAATTTCGACTGCCAACTGTTTTTTTATTATCTAATCATCATTAGTTTTCAAACCGCTTCACAAAGCCATTTATTTCAAAAAATACAAAAGCCACCTCATCATAAGGCGGCCTTAATTGTATCAATTTTTACGTACAAATTTGGTGGAGGCGAGGGGAGTCGAACCCCTGTCCGAAAATCCATTCACAGGAGCTTCTCCGAGTGCAGTCATTGTTTATTTTCTCATTCCCCTCATTCTCCAATGACATAGAAAAAGAGGAACCAGCCTCTTGATCGTTAATGGTGCGAGACACTACCAAAAACGGTTCCCTGCTTCAATGAACGCCTTAAGCCAAAACCACAGGTTGAGATGGGAGGCGTGCAGCATTAATTATGCTGCGAAGTCTTAGTATTAAACTTTAGAGCGTATTACGCTGCTAAAGCTAACCCGTAACTTTTTTCTGTTTTTGCGTTTATATTTATGCGCCATTTTTAACGATGATTGGCAACATCGACTCGCTACTCAAGCTTCAAAACCCCCGTCGAAACCAGTACGCCCCCAAATAATTAACTAGCCATTATGCCGCATACTTTTTTGAATCCGTCGGTCAGAATCCCGCTCGGCAATGGCGTGTCGCTTATCATAAAGCTTCTTGCCTTTGGCCAAAGCCAGTTCCATTTTAACCCGACCATCTTTAAAGTAAAGCGTCAGTGGCACCAGAGTGTAGCCTTCCCGTTGCTTCAGCCCAACCAGTTTTCTAATCTGCTGTTTATGCATCAGGAGCTTACGAATGCGCAAAGGATCTTTATTATAAATATTCCCCTGCTCATAAGGATCAATATGCATCTGATAAACGAAAATCTCGCCATTATAGATATCGGCAAAACTTTCCTTCAGGCTGACTTTTCCGCCTCGGATGGATTTCACTTCCGTCCCGGCCAAAACCAGACCCACCTCATAGGTATCTTCAATGGCAAAATCATGACGTGCTTTTCTATTTTTGGCCACAATTTTAATATTTTCTCCCATGTGCAACTCCTCTGTTCTTAGCTAGTTTTTTATTATAGCATAGTTTTCTTAATTATTCAACAGGTTCAAAATCGATTTGTTTGGAACTCACGTCGGCCTTTGCCACTTTTATTCTGATTTCCTGGCCTAGTCTGAATATTTTTCCCCGATGCTCTCCAATATGCTGATGGAGTTCAGGGTCATAGTTGTAGAAATCATCTTTTAGATCCTGGAGCCGGACTAACCCTTCGATGGTATTTTCCAGTTCAACAAAAAAACCGAAGGAGGTAACGCCACTGATTCGACCGGTAAATTCTTCCTCCAGGTGCCGCGTCATATATTCGGTCATCTTGAGCTTGGTAATTTCCCGTTCAATGTTTTCGGAGCGACGCTCTGTTTCCGAGGCTTGTTTAGCAACAGATTCAATGTTCGCTTCCAGATAATCCAGGGACTTTTTGTTAATTTTACCGGCAATTGCCTTCGCTAAATAGCGATGGACAAACAAATCCGGGTAGCGCCTTATCGGTGAAGTAAAGTGAGTATAGAAGCTTGCTCCCAGGGCATAATGGCCCAGATTGTGTCCCTCATAAACAGCCTGTTGCATGGTTCGGAGCATCAGCAAGGTGATGACCCGCTCTTCATTTTTACCGGCAATATTGGTAACCAGTTGCTGGAAATCGTGGCCCGATGGGACCTGATCATCGTTTTTTCCCAGTTTAAACCCATATCGATTGATAAAGGTTCGAAAAGCTGCCAGTTTTTCCGGATGCGGCTCGGGATGGTTTCTAAAAATAAAAGGGGCATCCAGTTTGGATACATGTTCAGCAATGGTTTCATTACAGACCAGCATAAACTCTTCAATAATACGATGCGATATTAGTCGTTCATCAATGATGACCTCCTCCGGAAAACCGAGTTTATCCAATATAATCTTGGCTTCAGGAAAGTCAAAATTGATGGCGCCCCGATTTAGCCGGCGTTTCACACGCAGAATTTCGTGGAGTTCCTCCATTAAGACCAGATCCGATCGAAACGGTTTTAGATCAGCCGCCTTATCGATTCGATCTTCCAGTAAGGCATCGACTTTTTTATAAGTCATCCGGGCTTTGGAACAGATTACTGATTTAAAAATATCATAATCCACCACCTGACCGTTTTTGTCGATTTCCATTTCACAACTGAAGGTTAGCCGGTCCTTGTTTGGCACCAGACTACAGACGTCATTAGAAAGTTTAAAAGGCAACATCGGGACCACCCGATCGACCACATAGACGCTGGTACCACGATCCAATGCAGATTTATCAATCTCACTGCCCTGTCGGACATAATGGCTGACATCGGCAATATGAACGCTTAGTACAAAGTTACCATTTTTCTTTTTCCGGATCGATACCGCGTCATCATAGTCCTTGGCATCATCACCATCAATGGTAAAGATCTGCTCGTCCCGGAGATCTTTTCGCTTTTTTAGTTCTTCAGAGCCAATCCGGTCATTTATCTGATTCGTTTCCCGCTCCACATCCGTTGTAAAATCCATGGGGATATCATATCCTTTCAATACAGAAAGAATGTCAATACCCGGTTCATCTTCATTTCCCAAAATTTCCAGGATTTCTCCTTCCGGATTTTTTCCCACATCCGACCACGAGACAATCTGGGCAACCACCTTATCACCGTTAATCGCCTTCTTACCCCGGCGTTCGGGAATAAAAATGTCCTTACAAAGGCGATCATTATCCGGTACTACAAAACCGAAGCCCTTGCCCTTTTCATAACGTCCAATAATTTTTTTATGACCCCGGTCAATGATTTCCACCACTTCCCCTTCTGGTCTTTTATCCCCCGGTTTGGAGGTAAGTCGCACCCAGACCGTGTCCATATCCAGAGCACCATGGAGATACTTTTCAGGAATAAACACATCTTCAGAAAAAATAGTATAGTCAGGAATAACAAAACCAAAACCACGCTGATTGCCGCGAAGGACTCCTACAATTTTGGGGCAATCATCGGTTTTCTGATAGCACCCGTTACTATCTTTTTCAACTTTAGCTTTTATTTCAAGCTCTTTCAGGACATGAGACAGCATCTGTCGATCCTTCTTTTTTGAAAGACCGATAAAGTCCGACAATTGATCAAAGGTCATATTCCGATATTTTTTGTCATTCATTAAACGTCTAACAATCCGTTTTAATTCTTTGGTTTTCATATTTTCTCCGATCACCTTAAATTTTTTTTCGCAATTGATCAATCACAATCATGACTTCCATAGGGCTCATTTCGTCGATTTTCATTTCTCTGATTACCCCCAGGGCCGCTTCTTCTTCCGCAGTCATGCCCTTGGTCACATCAAAAAAGTTTAGTTGGGCACCTTTTCCACCCTCTAAAACAGTAGGTTCTTTCACCAGCAGCTCCTGCCGGTAGGTATCTTCCCCCGATTCCAGGTGACCCAGAATTTCCTGGGCCCGCCTGGTTACCCCCACCGGAAAACCGGCCAGCTTGGCCACCTCAATACCATAGCTCTGGTCGGCTGGTCCAGGGATTATTTTTCGTAAGAAGATCACCCCATCCGGGGTATCCTTGAGCCGGATGCTGAAATTTTTAATCCCGGGCTTTAGGGTCTCCAGTTCAGTGAGTTCATGATAATGAGTGGCAAACAGGGTTTTAGCCCCAATGCTGTCCTGGTTATGGAGATATTCCACCACCGCCCAAGCAATGCTGATGCCATCAAAGGTGGAGGTACCCCGGCCGATTTCATCCAGAATCACCAGACTGCGACTGGTGGCATTTTTTAAAATATTGGCCACCTCAGTCATTTCTACCATAAAGGTACTCTGACCGCTGGCCAGATCATCACTGGCGCCGACCCGAGTGAAAATCCGGTCGACCACCCCAATAGCGGCGGCATCCGCCGGGACAAAGGAGCCAATCTGGGCCATCAGGGTAATGATCGCCACCTGGCGGATAAAGGTGGACTTCCCGGCCATATTCGGCCCGGTGATGATCAGCATCCGCTGATCATCCTGATTGAGGGTGCAATCATTGCCGATAAAAAAATTGGTCCCAATCATATCCTCCACCACTGGATGTCGACCGTTTTGGATCAGCAGGGTGTTGTCTTCAGTAATTTCCGGGCAAACGTAGCGATTCTGCAAAGCCACGGTGGCTAGCGAATAAATAGCGTCCAACTCCGCTACTTCTCTAGCTTTCTGTTGAATTCTGGGGATCTCTGCAAGCAGACCGTCCCGGATTTCCGAAAACACTTGGGTTTCACAGCGGAGTAAGCCCTCCTGGGCACCGAGAATTTTGTTTTCCATCTCTTTTAGCTCCGGGGTAAAGTACCGCTCGGCATTAGCCAGGGTCTGTTTGCGAATATAGTCTTCCGGCACCTGATCAAAATTACTTTTGGTTACCTCAATAAAATACCCAAAAATCCGATTATATTTCACCTTCAGATTTTTAATTCCGGTGCGCTCCCGTTCCCGACATTCCAGATCGCGAATCCAGTCCTGACCCTTTTCAGCAGCTTCCCGAAATTCGTCAATTTCCTGATGATAACCAGTTTTGATCACATGACCATCCTTAAGAACCAGCGGGGCCTGGTCATCGATGGCTTTTTCAATGTGCTCCCAGACATCATTGAGCAAGTCATTCGTGTCAAACAGACTGCGCAATTGCTGTGAGCCCAACAGCTCCACAAAATCGCGAATCAGAGGCAGCGCCCCCAGTGATTGTTTAAGTGCCAATAGATCCCGTGGGTTGATGGTCCCAAAGGATAGCTTGCCGCAGAGCCGTTCCAGATCATAAACCTTGGTCATCATGCTTTTAAAGGCAGGCAAATGGGCTGCATTATTGTAAAAAGCCGACACGCCACCCTGTCGGGCAAGAATACTGTCGCGATTTAAAAGCGGCGCTTCGACCCAGCGCCGCAGGGTTCGCCCCCCCATGGCAGTGACGGTTTTATCCAGCACCCCTAACAGGCTACCTTTTTTTTCCAGAGTTCTAAGCGTCTGGGTCAGCTCCAAATTGCGCCGAGTGGATAAATCCAGCACCATATAATCCTTACTGTTGTAATAACGAATGGTTTTAATATGAGTCAGGGCCCGTTTCTGGGTTTCATCCAGATAGAGCAACAAGGCCCCGGCAGCGGCGATGGCATGATCCCGGCGTTCCAGATCCAGGGCACCGAGGGCAAAGACCTCAAACTGATCGATAATCCGTGTACTGCCGTTTTTGACCGAAAAGTATTTTTCCGGATAAAGACTGGCTAGAATCCCAAAACTGTTTTCGATCATCGCCAGTGCTTGGGAATCTTTAAACAAAGCCGGATTAAGAATCACCTCGGCCGGTAATAATCGACCGATTTCGTCGGACAGCTGAGACAGCCATTGTTCCCGGGTTTTAGCCTCGATCTGGGTAACATAAAAATCCCCGGTCGAGACATCCAGACTGGCCAGTCCCAGGGTATTGTTTTCCAGAAAGAGAGCCATCAGATAATTGTTTTTCTTTGATTCCAGTAATTTTCCTTCGGAAATGGTACCCGGAGAAATGACCCGAATAATTTCCCGACGGACGATCCCTTTGGCTTCCTTGGGGTCTTCCATCTGCTCGCAGATAGCGACCTTGTAGCCTTTTTCCACCAGCCGGGTAATATAATTCTGGGCGGCATGATGGGGTACCCCACACATCGGAGCCCGTTCTTCCAGCCCGCAATCCCGACCAGTAAGAGCTATTTCTAACTCCCGGGAAGCTGTTAGAGCATCGTCAAAAAACATTTCATAAAAGTCGCCCATACGAAAGAAAAGGAGGGCATCAGGAACCTCCTCATGAATTTGCAGGTATTGGGTCATCATCGGTGTGAGCTGCGCCATCGGTGTCCTCCTGTGTCGTTTTTTTGCCATCGAGACTAAAGGTTTTGGCAGCAGTGATCTTGACCATCACCTGCTTGCCGATATCTGCTGGATCACCGGGAAAATTGACCAGTTTGCCAGTCCGGGTTCGGCCGGTCATCCGCTCGGGGTTGTTGCGGCTAGGTTCTTCGACCAGCACTTCCACCACCTGATCAAGATAGGTCTGATTGATATCGTGACTGATCTGATGAAGCACTTCCAAACAGCGGTTGATTCGGTCATGTTTAACCGCATCGGCAATCTGGTTTCCCATCGTAGCCGCCGGAGTACCGGTGCGAATCGAATATAAAAAGGTAAAAGCCGAATCAAATTGACAAAGCTCAATGACTTTGAGGGTTTCCAAAAAGTCCGCTTCGGTTTCACCGGGAAAGCCGACAATCAGATCGGTCGTAATCGCTACGCCGGGGATTTTTTCCCGTACTGCCTTAACCCGATTTAGTATATCGGCCTGACTATATTTGCGGTTCATCGCCTTTAAGATTCGAGTGCTGCCGGATTGGATCGGCAGATGAATATAATTGCAGACCTTATCGCTGGCGGCAATGGCATCAATAACCGCATCAGTAAGATCTTTGGGATGAGAAGTCATAAAGCGAATTCGCTTGAGGTTTTCAATGGTATTGAGTTGCCTAAGCAGACTGGCGAAATTGACCGCTTCTCCAAGATCATTGCCATAAGAATTGACATTTTGTCCTAACAAGGTTACCTCAACACAACCGTCGGCCACCAGAGCTTTAACCTCATCAAAAATTTTATCGGGCTTGCGGCTTACTTCCCGGCCCCGGGTGTAAGGCACAATACAATAGGTGCAGAAATTGTTGCAGCCGTTCATGATCGTCACAAAACCCTTAAAGGGATATTTACGGTCGACCGGCAGATCTTCCACAATGGTGTCTGAATCATCCCAGACTTCTACTAGCCGTTTACCGTTGACCATGTAGTTATTAAGTAACTCCGGAAACTGGTGGAGATTATGGGTACCGAAAACCAGATCTACCTGGGGATACTTGGTGACTATCTGATTAACGATTTCCGGCTGCTGCATCATACAACCACAGACGGCCAGAATTAAATCCGGATTGGTTTTTTTGACGGTTTTATAGGCGCCGATATTGCCAAAGACCCGTTCATCGGCGTTCTCCCGAATCGAACAGGTATTAAGGATTACCAGGCCAGCTTTATTGACATCCATTTCTTCCATGTAGCCTAGAGCTTTTAACATCCCGGATATTTTTTCCGAGTCGTTTTCATTCATCTGGCATCCGAAGGTAAAAATGCGAAAAGTACGGGAGGGGTTGTTTATGATTCGTTTTGCAGGTTTTTTTTTGCTCATGCTATTTTGTTTCTCCTAAGATCTGACTAAATTAATAATTATTACTGTTTAAATTTCCATGGCACTGTTTAGATATCTAATTCATCCTCATTGGGAACATAGTGATTATGATCAATGGTAACAACGGCATGATAAGTCGGATTTATTTTGTAAATTTCATTGGAGATCATCAAGGTCAATTCTTCATCACTCCACTCAACATCAAAGGGTACCACTACGTCAAAAATAAGATTCGAGTGATCAAATCCCCAAACCACCCGAAAATCGTGGATGTGAATGTCTGGTAAAAGTGTTTCAATGGTCTGTTCCACCTGTTCTTTTAACGCATTAGTTCTTTCATCGGTGATCACTACCGGATCTAGATGAATAATCAGATTGATGTCCATATCCTTTAGAACGTCCCGCTCAATTTTATCAATCACACTGTGGCTAATCAGACAGTCCAATTCTGCCGGTACCTCGCAATGAACCGAGGCATAGGTTTTACTTTCGCCGTAGCTATGGATAATCAAATCATGCAGCCCAATGATATGCTCATAGCTAAGAATCTTTTTGTAGATCTGATCCACCAGTTCATTGGATGGGGCCGTTCCCAGTAGCGGGCTGATGGTTTCTTTAATCAGATTGATGCCGCTGATAATAATAAACACGGCCACCACCAACCCCATATAGCCATCCAAATCAAAGCCGGTTAAGTAAGTGACAATGGTCGCTACCAAGACGGCGGAGGTCGCCATAATATCATTGCGACTATCAATTGCAGTGGCCATCAGGGTCAGTGAATTAATGGTTTTCCCGATTTTTCGATAAAACAAACATTGCCAGACCTTGATTAAAATCGCCACGATCAAAACGACCACGCTAATGATATTAAATTGAGGGAGTTCCGGATGGATAATTTTATCAAACGAGCTCTGAATCAGCTGAAGCCCTAAAAAAAGAATAATAAACGAAACTACCAGACCGGAAATATACTCCATTCGCTGGTGACCAAAAGGATGGTCGGCATCCGCCGGTTTGCCGGACAGTTTAAATCCCAGCAAGGTTACCAGTGAAGATCCGGAATCTGACAAATTGTTGACTGCATCAGCGGTGATCGAAATGCTGTTAAACAGCAGGCCCACGGCTATTTTAATGATGAACAGGAGTAGATTTGACCCAATACCCATGATGCTAGCCAATTTGCCGTAATTTTCCCGGACTCTGGAATTACTGGTATTTTCGAAGTTTTTTATCAGTTTTCGTATTACTATGTTTGTCACAAGCCATTACCTTTCTGGTTTAGTTTATTTCCATCCGGTCACCGGGACCATCAAAATTTACTTAATTATCTATTTAATCATTATAACCTAAAATCATCAAATCACAAACCAAAGCGAAAAAAATCCTGGTCTGACCAGGATTTTTTTCATTTCGTCACTTATTTCAAAACATACTTTAAGGATTCAATGATGCTGTGAGCGGTCAGGGTACTTTGACCATAGTGTTTGGCATAATAATCTCCGGCCTTACCGTGATAAAACACCCCGGCCCGGGCAGCTTCAAACAGATCCACGTTTTGCCCGGCAATACCGGCGATCATCCCAGCCAGTACATCGCCGCTACCGCCAGTGGCCATCCCCGGATTACCGGTAGAATTAAACCATATTTCGCCATTGGTTCCAAACACCATGGTCCGATAGCCTTTTAAAACCACCACGACATGGTATTCCATGGCGAATTTCTGACCATATCCAACGGGGTCTTTTAGTATCTCTTCCCGGGGCACATCGATGAGCTTGGAGAACTCGGCAAAATGGGGGGTAATAACCACCGGGGTTCGGGATTCTTTTAAAGTATCCACTATCACAGCCAGATGATGAAGACCATCGGCGTCAATCACCACTGGCAGACTGCCTTCCAGTAAATGCTCCAAAATAAAACTATAATTTTTTGCCCGGCCAATTCCCGGTCCGATTAAGATCACCTTTTTTCGGTCATTTTTAATATCTTCGGATGTAATATTACAGTCATAGGTTTTAACCAAAGCTTCTGCCGGTGCCCGAGCCACTACCGGGATATAGATATCATGAGGAACATAACAGGTAACCAGTCCGCCGCCGCTTTTTAAAGCGCCTTCCACCGAAAGAATACCAGCGCCACTCATACCCTTTGATCCGGCAATCACAACAACCGAGCCATAGTCATATTTATGGGTATTCTTTTTTCGCTTTTGGGGAAATTTCAGATCATTTTCCTGGGTATAGTATTTTTCATTGGGGATGCTGTTTTCATCAATTCCGATGTCAATCAGAACCGTTTCCCCAGCATAGTCAGGACCGTCATTTAACAGACATCCCGTTTTATAATTTTGAATGACAATGGTTTTGTCCGCAAAAATTGCGTTGCCAATCGTCAGGCCAATATCCCCTCGTAAACCCGACGGGATATCAATGGCTACAATTTTTTTCTCGAAACCATTAATCAGGTCAAATATTTTGTGATACTTCTCTGGCATTTCTTTTTCTGCCAAACCGGTTCCGAAAATCGCATCGACAACCAGGGTGGCACGTTTTAATATTAGACTGAGATCCTCTAAATCCGAATTATTTTGAATCAATCGGATTGGTATATTCTTATCGTCCAGCTGTTTCAGGCAGATCAGACTGTCTTCAGACAACTTTGCTTCGGTTTCTGTTAAAAAAAGATGCACCGCGAAGCCCTCTTCAATCAGTAACCGGCCAATAACCAAACCGTCACCACCGTTGTTACCTGGTCCGCAAAGAACAATAACTTGAGCATCAGCGTCGAGCTCTGTCTTGATAATTTCGGCACATCCGTGACCTGCTCGTTCCATTAACTCAACGCCAGGTGTACCAGCTGCAATAGTATGGCGATCCATAACGGCCATTTCTTTTGGTGTTACAACTTTCATTTCCTTCCTCTTTTCCCATGTGTGAAAATAATCGAATGATTAATTGTCATTATATCAAATAGAAACCTTTTGTAAACCGTAAGACGAAAAAAGCCGCCAATTAATTGACGGCTAAATGTTTAAATTTAATTTTAACTAATTTTTTTGTCTTAATGCGTCCAATGCTTTGACCGTTTTGGCATCCATTTTTCCGTTTTCAGTAAGACCATTGGCTTTTTGAAAAGCCTTTACTGCCGTTTCTGTGGCATCATCAAAGGTTCCGGTTGCCGACTCGGCCGCCAGATAGTTTTGCGCTACTAAAATCTGCTGATAGGTTTGTAGCACTTTGCCGCTATCACCTTTTTCGAATTTAATATCTTCTGCTACCAGAGAAATAATGGTAGACCGATCCAAATTACCGGTTTGTTCCAGACCCTTCATGGCCTGATACGTTTTTAACGCAGTCTGTACGTCTTCAGTTAATTGATTTGACGGCTGACTGATTAAGAAACCAAGCGAATACAAAATTTGCTGATATTCCTGGATTTCATCATTGGTATCCCCGAGCTTATACTCGGTAATAACAATGGTTGTTCCGTCATCAGTTTTTATTTCAGTTGTTTTCTGATCCTCATCCGTTTTATCCTTATTGACGGTCAGTTTTGCCGGCTTCATACCAACAGCGATGGAATAAACATCAGAAATCCCTTTTTCTTCCATCGAAAGCTGGTCAGCGGCCGAATATACATCCTCAATAACAAAGGATGAGGTTAAAAAAATGAGAAAAATTGTAAAGACAATGTAAAGAATCACATCTTTAAACCGTTTGAATGGGGTTCGTTTATTCATCTGCCTCACCTGTCCAGTTGTGCCATACTGCCTGAACATCTTCGTTGTCATCAAACATGTCGATCATTTTCAACATCTTTTTGATTTCGCTGGCATCTGTGAGTTCTACTTCAGTCGATGGAATCATGGCAATTTCTGCCGAAGCCAGTTCGTATCCTTCTTGCTTCAAAGCATCACATACCTGGCCAAAATCGATCGGTTCAGTGCTGATTTCATAACCTTCTTCAGAACTTTCAATATCTTCTGCTCCCGCATCCAGGGCTAGCATCATCAGCGATTCTTCATCAAAGCGATCTGTTTTTTCAATAAAGATCTGCCCTTTTTTGGTAAACAGGAACCCCACGCAACCACTGGTTCCCAAATTTCCGCCATTTTTATCAAAAGCATGACGTACATCCCCAGCCGTCCGATTTTTATTATCGGTCAACGTCTCGACAATCACCGCAACGCCACCCGGTCCATAGCCTTCGTAGCTTATTTCTTCATAGACACTACCTTGTAATTCCCCGGCACCCTTTTTAACTGCCCGGTCAATGTTCTCGTTGGGCATATTGGCAGCCTTCGCTTTTACGATGGCTTCTTTCAATTTTGCATTCATATCCGGATCGCTGCCGCCCTCTCGGGATGCAACCGCAATATATTTCGCTAACTTGGTAAAGATTTGACCACGTTTCGCATCTGCTTTTCCTTTTTTGTGTTTAATAGTCGACCATTTCGAATGTCCTGACATCGACAACCTCCTTGATAATTATAACATTTACAATGTGCTATTATAACATATTGTCCTTTTTTATCAAACATGTTTTTTATTTCTTAAACCTCAGACTCAATCAAATTCACTTCCGATTCCAGTTCTTTTCTTAAAAGTATCAATTGAATCAGATCTTCCTGAGCAAAAAGATCATCAAAAATCTTCTCGTAACGAGATGCTTTCTCCCCATGATTCAATTTATATAAATGCCCAATGTTGTCAAGAATACTGGTAACTAAGCTCGATTTCAGGCCAAACAACCGCTGAGCGCTTTGAATTTCTTCGCGAATTGATGCCATTTCCCGATCCACCTCGTTCACCGCATTGGCGGCATTGATTAGTCTCTCTTTAATTTCTTCCGGAATGTTTTCCTTGTATTTATAATTTAAGGAATGTTCAATAACAGACCAAAAATTCATAGCCAGGGTGCGAATCTGAATCTCAACTAAAACCGATTGACTTCCTGACATGCAAAAAACAGGGTACCGGATAATCAAGTGATAGCTCTTATATCCGCTGGCCTTGGCTTCACTGAGATAATCCTTTACCTTAACGACTTCCATATCACAATTAGTTCTTTTTCTGATCAGTTCCACAACTTCGTAAATATCAGCTTCAAACTGACACATGATCCGAATCCCGGCGATATCCTGAATGGTTTCTTCTAGGGCTTCGATATCAACACCATATTTATTAATTTTTTCCAGAATACTAGCTACACTCTTCACCCGGCCATAAACGGACTCGATGGGTGAATATTCTCCGATTTTTTCGTACTGCTCTTTTAAACTTGAAAATTTTAAGACGATCTCATCCACAGCCTGATGATATGGAATCAGAAATTCCTGCCAATATTTTGTTCCCAAGGACTTTACCTCTTATTATTCATCCCAGAAATTTTTCTTCCCTGGTAATTATTTTCATACTTCATATGAGCCTCAAGCTCATCTTTAATTTTCCACCAACTTGTGTTCCAATTGGTAATGACCGAATCTTCTTTTGGTACCCGACCAATCAGCCGTTGAATGACAATTTCCGGATTTAAATATTCCAGAAATAGAATGGCCCGGGTAATGTAATCTTCTTTTGTTAAAAGCGTCACTTGCTTTTGATCATACCAATGCTTTAGAAGGGTGTTTTTTTCAATATACAGACTGTGACATTTAACGAAATCGGTTCCTTTATCAGATAGGACTTGGGCACCTTTAGTAACGTCTTCCTCACTGTCCCAGGGTAAATCCAGAATCATATGGGTGCAGCTTAACAGACCTGCCGCCTTGATCCGATCAATAGCCTGATTATAGTCAGCCAAAGTGTGTCCACGATTAATAATTTTCAGGGTTTCTTCATTAACACTTTGCAACCCCAATTCAATGGTCACTTCGACGGCGTCATCTTTTTTTACTTTTTCTAGAAATTTCAGTTGTTCGTCGGTGATGCAGTCCGGCCTGGTTGAAATAGAAATTTCGACCACATCCGGGCGGATCGCTTCAATAATCCATTTTTTAAAATCTGAAAATTCACAATAAGTATTAGAAAAACTCTGGAAATAGGGGATAAACTTTTTTGCATGATATCGTTTTCCGATATACGCCGTATTTCTTTCAATTTGTTCAGTAACGGATAGCAAGTCGGACAGGGTTTCGTTTCCCCCACCTTTGGCCCCGCAATAGACACAGCCACCGCTGCCTTTAGAACCATCCCGGTTGGGACAGGTAACTGGAATATTAACCGGAATTTTATAGACTTTTTCACCATATCGTTCTTTTAGCCAGACTGAATAGATATTATACAGATTTTCTGTCATTTTTTTACAATTTTCCTTAACAAGATTAAACAGACGAACCTTCTTGATTTTTAATCAGGTTCGTCTGAAATTTATTATATTAATTTTGTAACACATTCTGGTAGTTCTTCTTTTTCGCAACTTAAACTGAGCACGAATCTTATGTCATGTTTTTCATTAAGCTGTTGTATTTTACTGACGATTGCACAAATGTCTTCTGATGTTTGATAGTTAATCAGTCTTAATGTGTTATCAATAAAGACAATCTTTACATCATAATTCTCTGCAATAACCCCGCTGATAAAACCAAAAAGTTGATCTGTTCCGACAATGCCAAACTCCTCCAAGTTTGTAAATCTGATTTTAGTATCTACTTTTACTCGATATTTGTCTCTGTCGTTAAGAAAAATGATATCCCCTTCACAGGTCTCCAGTGCGTTGTTTGCCATGTCAATCATTTTCTTTGTTTTGCCGCTTCCTTTTGAACCGTATACAAATTCAATCATTTTAGACACCTCATTTCATATTGATAATTTCATTATAAGGGTAAGTATCAATAATTTCAATCATTTTTAAAGAAATTGGCATAACATTTCAAAATAGTATGCTATAATAAAAAAAATCAACCGACTAAGGAGGTCCATGTTTGAATAGTTCGGATCACTACGAATCCCTTGTCTCTCTTTTTGATAAACAATTAGAATTCGCCCAGAACCTTCAACGCAAAATTATTCCTTCCCCTGGGTCATTTGTTTCAAATCATTATCATTTTTATAGTTATTTGAGACCTTTTCGAAAAGTTGGCGGTGATTTTTTCGATTTTCATTTTTTGGACAACGAAAAAATCAGTCTAATCATCACTGATGCGACCGGCCATGGGATTGATGCTGCCATGATCACCAGTATGGTTAAACTGAGTTATTCCTACACCATGAAAGACAGCCGCATTAATCAATCCCCCAGCCTTATATTAAAGCAAATTGAATCCGATATTTGTCAGCAAATGGATAATACCTTTTTTACTGCCATCGCTATCGTACTCGATCCTAAAGCGGGAGTCTTGTACTTTGCCAATGCCGGTCACCCTGATGCGATTCTTCTTAAGTCCAACCGCCAGGTCGAATTACTAAAACCCAACCTTCCGATGTTGGGATTGCAGCAATTTATGACGACTATGCATTATTTTGATATGCGAATTAATTTTTCAAAGGGTGATAAACTGCTGCTCTTTACGGATGGTCTCATTGACGCCAAAAACCCCAACCGAGAAGAATTTTCGATGGAACGGGTGATATCTGTCATTAATAAAAACGCGGATTCCCCGATTAATCTTATCGGCAGTCATATCATTGACGCCTGCGTCGATTTTAAGCAGGACCAGGCTCCGTCTGATGATATCTGTATTTTGGGCATTGAAGTTGATGATTAGCTTTCTAATGGAAATCTAATCATTTATGGATAAACTATTGGCATGATGTTATTTGGAGATCTTTGCAAATAATCTCCGGAAAGGACGGATTACCATGTTAAAACCCAAAAAAATACTCATATTAACCTGTTCCCACGGGTCTGGCCATAAAATGGTAGCCCAAACCCTTAAAGAGAGCTTTGAGGCTCGGGGACATCTTGTCTGTGTTGAGGATCTGTTTGACAAAACCAACCCCACGCTCAACCGGATGATCGAAAAATCCTACCTACTTTCCTATTCCATTGGGAGTAGTTTTTACGAACGCGTTTATTATGATGTGGAAGAGTATGCCCATAATAAATTTATGTACAACCTTTGGCACTTAACCAGCAAAGCCTTATTAAAAATGATTGAGCAGTTTAAGCCAGATTGTATCATCAACACCTACGGCTATACTATTTCAGCGATCCTGAAAAAAGAAAACTATCCGCATATTAAGCTTTTTACTGTGGTCACCGATTTTTGTATTCCTAAACCCTGGATCCATCAGGATATCGACCGCTACTATGTGGCCTGTGAAAACGTTGAAGAAACCCTGATCAAGGAAGAAATTCCCCAGGAAAAAATCTTGAAAACTGGTATTCCTGTGCGAGACGCTTTTTATGCCCGGGAAAACCGTAATCGTATCTTCAGTAAATATAATCTGGATTCTCATAAAAAAATACTGATTATTTTTGCCGGCACCTACGGAGTTCTTAAGAATATCAAAGAGATCTGTCAGCAGGCAGATAAAATGGATAACCTCCAGACCGTTGTAATCTGTGGCAAAAACCTGCATCTCCAACAGGAGCTAGAGCAGGAAAACTTGACCAACACAAGAATTTTTGGTTTTGTTCCGGATATTCACGAATTTTATTCTGTTGGTGATTTAATGGTAACTAAGCCTGGGGGCATTACCCTGAGTGAAGTGGTGACTAAAAAAATTCCGGTCATTTTATACAATCCCACTCCCGGTCAGGAAGGCGAAAATGCCCAGTGGTTTAAAAGCCAGGGTGCTGCTGTCGTTGCTCATAACTTTAATGAACTGGTTCTGGCCATTGATGCGCTCAAAGAAAATGACATCAAACGGTTTTCGATTAAGAACAATCTTGGCCGGATTTACAATGGTCATGCAACCAACCTGATCACCCAGGACGTTTTAACTCAGTTAAATATCCCTGATGCCATACCCTATCTGACCGAATCCATTTAAGACAGCAAAAGATCTTTTTAAGCATTTTAGTTTACCATTTTATTGTTATCACAACAGATGAAGAGTGCTGTTGGCTGATCATCTGATCAGCCTAATAAAGAAAAATCTTAAGAGACAAATGATTGAAATGAGGAAATTAATGTGAAACCACGAATTATCAGCGACAGCTCATGTGATTTGCCCAAGGATTTTCTGGAAAAGGACGGTATCGATTTTTCACTTGTCCCGCTGAAAATAATTGTTGGCGATCATGAATTTATAGATGATGAGACTCTAAATACCAAGGAACTGATTGCCGCCATGAAGGCTGAAAAAACAGCAACCTCTTCTTCATGCCCATCCCCCGAAGATTTTGCCGCCGAACTTCGAAAAAATAAAGAAAGTTATGTAATCACGATGACTTCCGGCCTAAGCGGTACCTATAACAGTGCCCGGGTTGCCAGAAACATGGTCCTTGAGGAAGATGATTCTCTGAAAATAAGTCTCTTTGATACCCACTCAACCTCGCCGGTGATGATTTTGATGGTGATGAAGCTCCGCGATCTCATAAAAGCTGGTGAGATGGATTTTGACACCATCAGTGATAAGCTGGCAACCTATCTTGAGACCTTAAATCTGCGTTTCTTGCTTCAGGACCTATCCAACCTGGTTAAAAGCGGACGAATGAATCGGGTAGCCGGCGCCGTTGCCTCAGTGCTCTCGATTATGCCGATTTTCAAATCTGATGAAAAGGGTGAAATTCAATTGGTCACCAAAGCCCGCGGCATCAAAAAAGCCTTGTCAAGCCTTGCCAATATGGTTGAGGATAAGGCCAAAGCGCAGCCTCAGTTTCCTGTGGTCATTACTCATTGCAATAATCTTAGTCAGGCTGAAATCCTCAAAGATTTACTGGAGAAACGCTTTGAACTCAAAGAGATTTATATTTTTCCGATGCACGGCTTAACCACTTACTATTCCAACGACAAAGGGCTGTTACTAGCCTTTTAATCAACGCATTAAGTTTATCACAAAATATAAAGCGCATCTAAAAAGACTTAAACCAGAAATCTGGTTTAAGTCTTTTTAGATTATTGTTTCAATTCAAAGCACGTATGCATCCATGGCCTGGTTTACTAATAAATCCGCCTGATTATTATAGGGGTTATCGGCATGACCCTTGACCTTATGAAAGGTCACCTTATGTTGATTAACCAGTTGATCAAGTTCCATCC
>Ga0163223_100270_pt1 | contig 17633 bp, 14 predicted proteins | sample MSEWel2016_02_17_2_FD_113147 | JGI IMG/M metagenome (GOLD analysis project Ga0163223, IMG submission 113147) | Subsurface microbial communities from deep shales in West Virginia, USA - MSEEL Well Study Marcellus 5H_2016_02_17 ...
CCACTGGGTCTGTGACCACTGGGTCTGTGACCACTGGGTCTGTGACCACTGGGTCTGTGACCACTGGGTCTGTGACCACTGGGTCTGTGACCACTGGGTCTGTGACCACTGGGTCTGTGACCACTGTGTCTGCGGGTTCGTTGGCTACTCCAGCTGACTGCTTTTCAATGATGATTTCAATTGCCTCTAAGCGCAGACTTTTTCCTTCCGAGCCTGAGAGTGCCCCGTCTGACACCCAACCTTGAACCCAACCTTCATTTTGAATATGGGTTCGGTATTTAACAGAATAATTTGCTGCATTCTCACCGGTTAATCTAATCTGGATTCCTTCCAGCCGAAATCCTTCGCCTTCAGATCCTGAAAATTCTCCGTTTGTAGCCCATTCCTGCTCCCATCCCTTATTTTGCACATGGGTCCGATATTCAATTTCTAACCCTGATGGGACGCTTCCAGTCAGATTTATTTTTATTCCCTCGAGGCGATATCCCTTTCCTTCTGAACCGGAGAGTTCACCACTACTCATCCAGCCCTGTGACCAACCTTCATTTTGTATATGGGTCTGATAGGTGACTCCAGGTAATTCAGTCGCTTCGGTATCGATGGTTGCTGCTAAAACGTTCGAAGAAAAAACGCTACTTAACATCAATAGGATTACCACCACACTTACACAAATTTTCTTTGCGCGATGATCCAAACTAAAACTCATTTTTTTGCTCCTTTCGGCAACCGGCTACCTTTCTCTTTGAGTTAAGGCCCTTAGTTTTGCGTCCCAACTTTTCAATTGGTTTGCCTTTATCGTGGACACAATTGTTAATAATCGACCACTTTAATTTGTAAAATAAAGCCTTGTTCAAAAGAGCAAGGCTTTTAGTAATTGCTTTATTGAATTAATACGATAAACGATATGTCCATTTTTAAAATCGATTAGTCAACTTTTGCTGACAGAAGGTTGAAATTATTGGTAGCTACTGAAAAGTCCGAGCTGGAAGTCAAGCTTTGGAATCCGCTGTAAGAATTGTCAGATACCTGAATAGCTGTTCCTTCGGGATTGTAGATCAGATAAGAATATTCAGCACCGTTATTTACAAAGGTATTGTTTTGAAGCACTGCTTGTGAACCAACGCCTCTGAAACCAATTCCGTATTTATCGATATTGTTATATTCAAAACTGGAGTTTTCTACAACAACATTGGTCGTTTGAGACGCGCTGTTGGCACTAATCAAGGGAATCTTATCCACATTCGTTACATTCATTCCAGAAACGTTAGTATCTTTTACTTCACCAATTAGCCAGAATAAGGCTCCTGCCATACCATTGGCATCGACTGTAACATTTTCTATATTTGCTTGATAACTATTATTAATAATGAATGCTCCAAGATCAGTAGTTGATGGCATCGCACCGCTAATGTTTACATCTTTGATATTCAAGTTGTTTGCATCCGTTATCTTAAACCCCAAACTGCTTCCTTCGATGGTTAAACCTGAGATACTCACATTGTTTGCACCAGTATTGACGTGCATACCGACAACACTGTTTTTAATACGACAATTCTCAAAGACAATATGATCGGGTGCAGTGGGGAATTTGTCATTGCCAGCTACTGCAATACCGCCACCAGGGGCATTATTAAACTCAACATTGTTAAAAAGGAAATTACTGTTATCGCCTCGGATGTATGCTGCATGAAGCCACTTCGTTCCGCCAGAATTGGCATTCAGAATGCTATCTGTCATGATTAAATCGTTGGTACCAGAAACCTGAACAGGCATGCCAGTTCTATCGATATTGAGGTTGCTGACAGTAACTCCCTGATTCCGGTTGCTTCCAGATTGTCCCATTTTTAAGCCTACATACATACTATCCATCGAAACATCTTTGATTGTCAGGTTACTGATGCCCTGAAAAAACATCCCCTGAACGTTGCTGATCATGCTGTTTGCGTAATACTCAGCACCTGCAATCGTGTTTTGAGATTCTAGTTTCAATCCTTCGATCGTTACATTAGAAATATATGAATCTGGATTTGACCATAAAATATTGGCAACTGTTGACTGCTGGGGTGCCATGTACAAGGTTGCACCATAGCCGCTGATTTTTGTATTGCTCTTCAATTCTAATTGACTCGTAACCACATAGGTTGCCGCCGGAATTAACAAGGTGACATTTTTACTGCTTGCCTCGTTAATGGCTTTTTGAATGGCCAAGGTATCATCGCTGATACCATCCCCTTTCGCTCCAAAATCTTTGACGCTGACTTCCTGACTGACAGGTGTCGTTGGTTCTGTAACTTCTGGTTCTGTCACTATCGGTTCTGTGACTACCGGTTCTGTGACTACCGGTTCTGTAACTACCGGTTCTGTAACTACCGGTTCTGTGACTACCGGTTCTGTCACTACCGGTTCTGTAACTACCGGTTCTGTCACTATCGGTTCTGTCACTACCGGTTGAGTAATTCTAATCGGTCTTCTTGGGGGTCTAACTCTGGCAGCAAACGCTGAATTTACTGGCATCGCACTGAATAATACAAATAGTGTGACTAAAAAAACAGATAACTTTTTCATGATGGTATTCCTTTCGGTAGCTGGCTGCCATTTTACAGGCCCTTAGCTTTGCGTCCCAACTTTTCAATTGGTTTGCCTTTATCGTTGGATAACGATGAATTCAGAACAAAAATAATTTCAAATAAAAAACTTCCCCTTCGGTAACTGGCTGCCATTTTACAGGCCCTTTAGTTTTGCGTCCCTGTTTTTCAACAGGTTTGCCTTTATCGTTGGAAAGTTATTCCACGATACTTATTAACTTAACTCTGTTTTTTTTAATACCTTCCTTTCGTTAGCTACCTACTGACTTATAGGCACTAAACTTTACGCCACTGAATTTTAACAGGTCCGTATTTACCCCTAAAAAATAAAACTGTAATTAATACAACTCAATCATTAGTTGTCATCTATTAAACGTCTCTTAAACCTATGCATTTGACAAATATGCGATCATTTTTTGTAACTATTAAAATGAAAGCAGGGGGAATATTCGAATATTAAAGTATTTGCTTTTATGGGCTCACTATATCACATATCCAGAGATTAGTCAAGACCTGTTGGATGCTTTTTATTCGTTTGAAGATTGGGACTTTTGCCAAGCTGTAAAAAACCACTTTGTCAAAAATAAGCATGATACAATTTCATAAATCTGTATCAAACCTTGCCTAAAAGCGCTAGCCCCTGCCGTCAATTAGATCATATTCCGTTAGTAGCGCTTTAACCTTCGTCAATGAATTAAACATCAGCACATCTATGATCGATAAATTGGGAACAAATGTATTGTAATACTGCCGATAGTGTAGCGATTCTCGCGTTTTAATAAACTTTAAAAGAATTCCGTTTTTTTTAAATTGCTCTGCTGAATACAGATCCATTCCACCAATTGAATTTATATAACGATTTGCTTTGAGTTCTTTGCATACGTAGATAACAGAATCCTGATAGTCCAGTTCAGGTGAAAGCTTGAAACTCGATTCGATGATCATCTCTGTCTTAATATCCAGGTATGCACAAATTTCCGTAATACTATTTATTAAATATTTTGCCACATTATTATCATCATAATTTATGATTGTTTCAACAAGTGGATAAACCGTTTTAAATTCCGGTGCCTTACGATAAGAATTCACAATCTTATTCAGAAAGGTAGACCTCCCCTTTGTTCCTTCCTGAATTGCGAAGCTGCGCTCATTGATTTTTAGGACGTAACTATCTTTATTTAATGGCAGCGTAATCATCGACGGCGCTCCATTTAATAATATCCGGTTTCTGTGAATCCATCCTTGTTTTATAAATTGCACATCATCAGCAATAACGAAACAATCTGAACAATTAATCATTTGATAATACCCAATGTAGGGGAATAGATAGGGTTGCATTATTGAAATATCCACTTTATTTCCTCACTTTTTTATTCAGACTGCTTTTTTTTCCTAGCCGCTAAAGATACTCCCTTTATATCGTCAGCTTATTTGCGCTTATTTCGATTAACCAGCAGTTCTTTTCCGGTTACTAATAAATATGTTAAGCACTCAAAATTTAATAATTTTGCCATCCCAAAATAAAAACTAATCCCAATAGTTACCTGAATTATCAGGGTTAATCCAGGCGTCATATTGAACCATGAAACAAAATAAATAATTATCCCCATTACCATCGACAATAGAAGTGAAGGCATCACGTCTTTCATCTGTTGCATATAACTATAATCCAACAGCATTTTGTTAGGATAAGCATTTATAAACGATGAGGCGACACTACTAAAAAACATTCCGGCCGCAATGGCATAAATACCATAAAAAAGAGAGATCCCCAGAATCACCAGGCTGACTGCATTTTTAATAATTTCCAGTTTTAGGAATATATCACTTCGCCCTAAGGCATTAATTGCCTGAAGATTAGCCGTATGAATCGGGAGTAAAGCATAAGCAGCACAGGAGATCTGTAAGAACGGAACGCATGGCAACCATTTTTCAGTCAATAAAATGATTACCAGAGGTTCTGCAATCACCGCCAGCCCAACCATCATAGGAAAGATAAAAAACGCACTGGTAACGATCGCTCTTCTAACCATTTCTTTAACGCGATGCAAATTATCTTGTTTGAGGGCAAGGGCTGGGAACATAACCGATTGGATTGAGCCATTAATATTTGCGACAATTAGTGACGGAAATTGTTGCCCGCGGTTAAAATAGCCCAACATGGCCGGATTATATATTTTTGCGACGAATAAACTTTGGATATTGGTGTATAACATATTGATGAGCGCTGAAACTAATAACTTCCAACCATATGAAAAAAGCCCCTTTAAACTTGCTAAGGAGAAAATAAAACCTGGCCGCCACTTCACTGTAAACCATAGAATCAAAGCCACAATGAATTGATTAGTTAGCTGCTGAGCCACTAACGCCCATGCTCCAAAGCCATTGTAGGCCATTGCAATACCGACTATCCCAGAAACCACAACCGCCCCTAAACTGCTGTAAAACAGTTTTCTGAATGCCAGATTTCTGGCGACCACTGCATTTTGAATTGAATTCAAGCCGCCTAAAAACAGTGTAATTGATAAGACCCGAAGTAGTGGTGTAAGCATTTTATTCTCAAAATATCCAGCCATCAGTGGCGCCCCAAAAAACAAGGCCACATAAAATACCCCGGCAACGGCTAGACTTAAGAAAAACACGGATGAGAAATCCGATTCATTTGCATCTTTCTTTTGTATCAGCGCGGTGTTAAATCCGTATTGAACAAACACATTCGCAAATGAAATAAATATTGCAATTAAGGCAATTGTTCCATATTCTTCTGGCAAGATAAGACGGGCCAGGATAATTTGTACAATAAATTGTATTCCCTGAGTTCCCAGTCGTTCCAAAAATTTCCAGACTAACGATGCAATCACTTTAGATTTTATTTGCTTATCATCCATAATCCCTCTTCCAGATTCATTTATTTGATCTGTTATTTTTAGCTACAAACTTTCTAATCATCTGATCTTTTACAATATTAATAAAATCTCTGAAATCTTCAGGCATGTATTTAAGTATAAAAAACTTAAACGCAACAAGATACATCAAGCCCACTGCTAGAGTCATGACAATCAGCCTTAACAGAGCAGATGGCAAATTTGCCACTGGGCTACTTATCATATAACTGATTGCGCCGATTAGTATGCTGACAAGAATAATCGGGGCCAGATATCCTAACAGTTCCCGCATTTTTAATGCGACTAAGTGTCCAATCAGCAACGTCATAATAAAATAGTTGATAATAATCGCAATTGTGGTTGTCACAGCAACACCTGCTATTCCCCATTGTTTACCGATATATGCACCTCCAATAATCAGGGTTGCATAAGCAATCTGTACCCATAACCGTTTGTAGATAGCACCTAAAGAACGTACCAATGCGTCACCAATTTTATAAGCCATTCTAAAAAACAGACTTATTATCAGTATCTTAAAGGGCATTATGGTCTGCTCCCATTTCGGCCCTAAAACCACTTGCACTAAATCGGCTCCCATCGTCAGCGACACAATCGTAATTGGAAAAGCCAGAATGGCAATCAGGGCTGTTAAATTCAATACCACATACCTGATTTTTTCATGTTCATCCTGATACCTCGCCAAAAGCGGAAACAAAACCCGTTCCATCACCGTTGCAATCAGATTTGTGGGCACTAATAACAATTGGTATGCCCGGTTGTAAAACCCTAAAGCCGCACTTCCAAGCGTTTGACTTACAACAAAATAGTCACCCTGATTTGCGATGTTATTAAAAACTTTTGAAAGAGCGAATCCGGTGCCAAAATTAAGCAGTTCTTTTGCCGATTCTTTTTCGATCCGTAAACGAAATTTGATGGGCTTATTGATTAGCGACAGGATTGTTTGTATCATTACGCTAAGAATCTGTGCAAATACCAACGCCCAGGCGCCAAATCCATTAAAAGCAAGTGTTATCGCAACGATTCCATTGGTTAAAGCAGCAACCGTATTAATGATACTAATCACTTTAAATTGCATTTCTTTTTGAAGTAAAGCTTCTGACACCCCTGAAATACTGTGAATGACAAACACGATCGAAAGTACTCGCAGCATGATCACGTCATCTGATCCAACAATCCCGGCAATAAAGGATGCAAAAATGAAAATAGTCGCATAAATAATGAGACCCAGGATCAGGTTTAAGGTATTGCCAGTTGCAATATAATCGTTATTTAACTGTTTTTTTTGGACAATCGCACTTCCTACCCCCATCATCCAGAATATTTCCGCAAAACTGATGATAATCTGGATTGTTGCCACCTGCCCAAACGCTTCCGGTCGTAATAATCTGGATAAGGTCATTGTGATAAGCAACCGAATAACAACACTGGTCAGTCCCATAATTGTCATCCAATAAACGCCTAAAAATGCTTTATCTTTATTCGATTCCTTCATCGCTTATACCTGCCTTCACTTTTTGCTTATCGACTGCTTAATTATTCCTTGTTAATGCCATTTATGTTTTAATATCGATATTTTAAGGGAACTCAGAACCTATCAATCCATTAAAACTGTTCATCCATTAAAACGGCCTTGTTCATAATAAGCTCTTAATAATCCCACAAATTCGATCAACATCCTTTAACTCTAAATCCGCATAAAGCGGTAGCGTCAGAACGCGTTCAGCCGTTTTTTTTGCGACTGGCGTCAGACTCGAATCAAATTGGCTGGCATAGCATTCGTAGTCAGTGATCAGTGGATAAAAGTACTTCCGGGGAATAATTTGATTATTTTCCAGCGCCTCGAAAATACAATCCCGTAAATTTTCTTTTCCATCGAACACGATTGGGAAGTATGCGTAATTGCTCTTAACACCTGATTGTGGTTTGATTAGCTTAAGCCCTTTTACATTTCCCAGATTCTCTTTATAGCGTTTATCCACTTGCTGACGTTTTCTGATTTCTTCGTCGATATGTAAAAGGTTACAAATCCCCATTGCGGCCTGAAATTCATTCATTTTAGCATTGCCGCCAACAAACTCCACGGATTCGGGTCCCGTTATGCCAAAATTCTTAAGAAAATACAGGATCTTCTTTAGTTCCTCATTATTATAAGTTACGGCGCCACCTTCGATGGTGTTAAAAACCTTTGTGGCGTGAAAACTAAAGATTGATGCATCACCAAAATTTCCAATTCCGATATTATTTAGCGTTACCCCGAAAGCATGTGCTGCGTCATAGATTACCTTTAAATTATATTTTTTAGCAAGGCTATCAATCGCTTCCACATCACAGACATTTCCATATAAGTGAACGGGGACAATTGCACATGTTTTTTCAGTAATTAAAGCTTCGATCTTTTTCACATCAATATTATAGTCGTCCTCATTAATATCACAAAATACTGGCTTCAAGCCATTTCTGACGATTGCATGGGTTGTCGATGCAAAGGTAAAAGGCGTCGTAATCACCTCTCCTTGTAAATCAAAGGCAGCAATTGCACATTCAAGAGCAAGATGCCCATTTGCCAACAGTGTTACCATGTTTACATTTAAATAGTCTCTTAAACACTTTGCGAATTTCTTGTGCTTTTCGCCCATATTTGTCAGCCAATGCGTCTCCCATAGATCTTTTATTTCTTCCATGAACTCCTCAAATTCTGGCATTGATGATCGTGTTACGTTAATTAGGTCTTTCATGTCATACACCTTCCCTCTGTGAAGTCAAACCATCAAAATGATTTTGTACTGCTTGCTTTAAATCCCAGTTGTCTAACAAATGATCCCAATCCTCTATTACATCAGGAACGTCCTTGCTTCTATCCAAAATCTCAAGAAACTCATCCCGCGAAATAACAACGGCGCCCAGGCTTTTCATATGTTCCGTTGGCCAGATACCACAATCCATAATGGCAAAGTTCATTTCTGCTAACCGAACAGACAATGCAATATAAGCCAGTTTTGAAGTATGACTCACCCGTGCAAACATTGACTCCCCATGAAAATAAGACCCAAATGAAATTCCGAATAATCCACCGACCAGTTTTTCATCTTGCCAGACCTCAACCGAATGTGCAAATCCCAACGCATGAAGTTTATGAAAAGCTTCTACCTGTTCATGAGTTAGCCAGGTATATTTTTGTCGCGTTTCTGAGCAAGCACTAACAACATCGTAAAAAGCTTTGTCAATGGTTAATCTAAATTTATTCTGGCGGATAAGCGCCCGCATATTTTTAGGGATATGAATGTCTTTCGGATACATGACACAGTGATTCTCTGCCGTCCACCAAAGAATCGGCTGGTCCTTAAATACAACTGGATATACGCCATTTTTATACGCAAAAATGATTCGTTCCGGCTCCCAATCGCCCCCAACTGCCAATAATTCACCCTCTGGTCCCATACGGATGTCTTTATTTGCCGTATTATGGGGCGGGAAATATAAATCCTGCGTTAAAACGTATGCTTTCCCTCGATATTTGATGCGATGACTGTAAAAAGCTTTAAGTCTTCCCTTAAGGATAATATCGTCGAGTTTCAATAGTCCCGACTTAAATTTTTGTAGCGTCACCTTCACTCCTCCACTTCCATTCACAACTTTTGCCAAACGACACAATCATCAGGTTTTTTAGTCACTTAAGTCGATACTTCTTTCTCAGACTTTTATATATTTTAACTGTATGTGGAAAGTATTGTTTAATTAATATTTTAGTTTTTTCTTTCTTCCCTAACTTCTTGAAAACAGATTTAAATTTTTCCTCTTTTAATTCTTCATATCTTTCTTGTGCGATCATAATTTTAAACCGATTTAGACTCTTTTTGTTATTTATAGCCTCATTATATTGGTATTTGGTATGTTCGTTTAGATCGTCCAACATTATGTCGGTATTGTCAACGTGTTTAATTATCTTTTCAAGGTTTGACTGTTCTGTCGTTGTCCAGGAACCGCTAACGCCCTTCCGATAAGCAGCCATGTACGCATCGATGTAATATACTTTTCCTTTAAGGGCAAGATAAATAGTCAGGGGATAATCCGTTACCGGTGCTTTTTTATAAAAATCTGGTTTGCCCGCATCCAAACAGCGGGGATACATTATCGTATTTGTCGCAAACAACCCACCGCCACCTTCAATTATTTCTTCAATCGTAAATATTTTATTGCCCACATTGGGTCTAACCGATTTTATTTTACGTCCCATCACGTTAACAATATATGCCGCATGAACACAAAGTGTGCAATCAGGATGACTCTCCAAATAATCAACTTGTCTCTGAAGTTTAAGTGGGTCGGTCCAATAATCATCACCTTCACACAAGGCGATGTACTTTCCTTCTGCTCTTTCGGTATTTAAATCATCCACATCCACATCTTTGGAGTATTGATTTTCTTTTTGATAGATCGGTTTTATTAAATCCGGATATTTTTTTTCATACTCACGAATAATATCCGCCGTTCTGTCAGTCGATGCATCATCATGGATTAATATTTCATAATTAAACCTTGTTTTCTGCATGATAAAACTTTCTAAAGCCTCGGCGATATATTTCTCATGATTAAAGGTGATACAACTTACACTGACCAATATTTCATTTTTCACTAGCTAACCCCCTTACTTAAGTAATTTCGCTTTTAAATCATCTTAAATGAGCCGCGAATTCCATTAAACATCTGGCTGTTTCATTCCCTTTATATAATTTTCAAGAAGCAATACGTTTGTCTCTATCGATCCTTGGGTATTAACGGTAATACTTTCCAAGTCAAGTTCTCTGATTATTTTTCTGATTTTATTAAAATTGTTCTGCTGCATTATCAGCGTATGCATAGCGGTATCTTTTTTTAGCTTCTGTATTCTTGAAATATTTCCTTCTCTTCTTGTTAAGCGCTCAAATGACTCATTGATATCAAGATCAATATTGACAATGAAGATGCCCATATCTTTTTTTTGTGTGTATCGAATTAGTTTTTTAACATATTTTTCCGCGATCAGTTCTGACTCGAAAAGCATGGAGACCATTTGTTGCACCATGCCCTGATCAACTAAGATCACTTCTTCATCATTAGCGAGACTCTTTTTTTGATAAAAATCGAAAAGTACGATTAATGAAATTACCCTTAACCCGTTTTCGTGATTGAGTTTTTTATTTGTAATGAGGTACATCAATGCCAAATATCCGATCTTGAAGCTTGAAAGTTTTATGCTAAAAAGATATCTTACCAAACGTTTCAAATTATTCCTTGTCGGTTTTTCAATTAGCTGATGATAGGACTCAACCGTATAACTAACACCTTTCATATTCTCAATCACCCGATCAGAAAGCGTTGTTTTTCCCGAACCGGGAATGCCGTTAAACTCCAGAAAAACTACTCTATTTTTCATTAATCGCTCCATTTCCAGGCCGCCTTAAATCTTTAGGGCTATCATAATCAGCCATAATCAAAGTGCAGATTATCAAATAAAAAATGAAATTATCTCTAAAAAATAGATTTATCCCAAACCCTCGAAAAATCAGAGCCGCTAAAGGCAAAAGACATAGCATTCGTCCTTTGATTTTTACTGAAAATGGTTTAAAGATTGAGTTTAGCACATTTAAGTAGATCATTGTTCCGACGATCCCCAGATGCACCAGGAGTTCAAGAAAATAATTATGTGCTTGTCTTAAATTGTAAGCCTCAACAGAGTAACCCACTCCAAAAATGAAAATTCGCCAGTCACTTAGATACAGCTTTAAATAATCTGACCAGATATCGGAACGACCCGTCGTAAGATCCGATAGACTTTGATCAACAAAACCACCAGCCCCTAATCGTTGGAAATAAATATCCATATAAGGTAGATTGCTAATTTGAGAAATTACAATTATTGTTAAAACGATAACTAAGGTCCCTCTCAAAACAACGTTTATGTCAAAGGATAGTCTGGTTAACCGGAATATTTTGTATATGAGATAGAGTAGAAAAACAAAGGCCATTGAAAGCATAAAAGACAGACTCAAAGAGAGTACACCAAAACCCAGTAAAACAATCACCAGAAGATAGTCAAACCATCGATGTTTTTTGCTACCAATGAAATATAAAAGCGCGGCGATTGCGATGGTTATATCCATCGTATAGAAGTTCGGATTTGTCTGAATGCCTGAAAACCGCCCCACTATATCACCATCATCTAATTTAATTCGGGTCGCTCGCATAAAACCACTTAAGCCAGGTACCCAGTCGCTAAACGTTCCTAAAACTGATGCAATTAAGATGCCGGCTACAAAAAACATCAGCAATTTCCTGACATTAATATTCTGCTTCGAGTTCATAACTAAATATGCCAACACAAAATAAATAATCAGATCTACTAATTTGATTAAATTTGAGCCACCAGTATTGAATAGGGAAAAAATAATAAACGCCAGAATCGAGAGGATTTGATAAAATGACAGTTTGGATTTTTCATTTAAAAAAATCATTCTCAGAATGTAAACGGCAACGAGAATATTAAAGAATGTGTTCCCACCCGGGGAAAACTTCATTATTGGGGAAAATGGCAGTATAAAAAACAAACCATAAATTCCATCCTCGCCACTGATGAAGATATAGCAACTCGCAATAATTATTCCAATTACTAAAAACAGATCATTCGAAAGGCCGAGAATAATAAATATTAGTGATAATACGAGTATCACGATGGAATTAGTTGATTTCCTGATTATCATTATGAACCTCTTTTTCGTCATCAATCATAGTGTTAATGAATCGTAAGATTCGATCAGTCCGATTGTTTATATGATACTCTTTTGACTGATCATAGGCGTTTTCTGCCATTTTTTTTCGCCGACTCACATCAGTTTTTAACGATTTAATTGCTTTGGCGATAGCAATAATATCCCTACTATCCACTCTTAGGGCATACTGGTCATTTAGAATATCGTCATTAAAGCTGAGGTCAGAAGAGATAATCGGCAACCCACAGGCCATTGCTTCAAGAATCGCGTTGCTGCATCCCTCTGCCAGGGTTGGCAGAACAAAGACATCTGAACTATTTAAATACTTACAAATCTGATCATGAGGAAGCTTTCCCATAAATAGAATTTCATCACCTTTAGGGATGAGGTCACCCGATCCAATATAGACTGCCTTTGCTTGATCTACCAGTTTTAAGGCATCTGATAGTCGCAAGATTCCTTTACGTTGATCAAATGAACCCATGAAAGATACGATAAAATCGTCTTTGGGTAATCCCAGATTTTTTCTCACTTCACCTTGGTCCAATTTATAGAACTTTTGGGGATCAATGGCGTTTGGAATCACGACCATCTTATCCAGTGGAGCAAGTTTCAACTCAACGCTTTCGTTCATATTTTTTGTCGACACACAGATCACACCGTCAATATCAATGAGAGCTTTATCAATCATCTTGCGGGTATAGAGACTTTCAACCCAAATCTTACTTTCACCTGTTGCAACGAAGAAAGGAATGCCATATTTTTTGCTGAGCAGACCAGCTGTTACACCCGAATGCCAAAAATGAGCATATAGAATATCGGGCTTTGGTATGATTTTTGAAAAAACCCTCGTCACGGCCTTTTGGGCAAAATGTGCCGAAATATTTTTTCCGAAAATTCTAAGATTTGAAAATGACAGAACTCTGGGCTGATAAACATCCACCCACACCCCATCTTTAACGTAATCTTGCCAAAATTGTGGCCGGGCTGATTTTTTTTTCAGGAGCTTTCTTGTTATGCTTTGCGGGGCGATTACCGAACACCGATAGCCTTGCGTAGCAATTGAGCCGACAAGCTCTCTAACAAAGGTATATACCGGATCATTTTGTGTAGGATAGTTTGGTACAATAAAGCATATCTGTTTTTTTTGCATCATGGCCTACCCTCACCTTCTTTAAAATCTTTTTTTTTAATTGCCTCATATATCTTTTTATATTCCTGATTAATGTCTGACCAGCAGAATCGTCTGGCATTATTTATTGCATTTTGTGACAAATTATTGTAGTTCTTTTTTATTTGGATAATCTTATCGGCAATCTCTTCAGCATTGAAACAATCTACCGCAAATCCAACCTCACCATCTGTAAATTGACCATCAAAACCTTGTCCTTTTGTATAAATCACCGGCAATCCCTGACTCATCGCTTCGGGATAGACAAGACCAAAAGTTTCAGTGATAGAAGGCATCACAAATATATCATTGTTTCGATAAATCTCAATCAACTTTTCTTTAGAACAATGAGAAATGTATCGAATAAATTCTTCTTTTTCGATTTGATCATAAATTGCTTTGTCGGTGACTTTTCCGACAATCGTAAACGTCACATCATAGCCTTGCTGTATCAACCGCCTGATTGCTTTGATTGTTGATGGAATATTTTTTCTTTTATTGATCAGCCCAACAAATAGAAGGTTTAGTTTATCACTGGCTTGCTTTATTTTGGGAGCACCCAAATTATCCAGCCAATATTTATCGATACCATTTGGAATAACTGCACACTTGACAAACATTTCTTCATGTAAATGATCGGGCAGATATTCTTTTATCACTGCATCTCGATAGGTTGTCGATAAGAATATTATTTTTGAAGCCTCTTTCAAAATATTAATCCCCAATTTTCTCAGCCAGACCAGGCGTTTAAAAAATACGTTTACATCGGTATCTCTCACGGCAACGAGATAGGGAATGCCAACGTCTTTTTTTATCCGCATGGCTATATATCCATTGGAAAATAGTGAATGGGCGTGAACTACCGAATAATCATCAAGTTGGTATGTTTTTTTTATATCTCGATAGATTTTTGTATGTTTTAAATGGAACAAATAACGATCATACCGTTTATGGTTAATCCTGATCGTGGTATAGTTTCCCAGATCGCGGGTTACCGGAATCGGTGTCGGTACATAGACATCGATTGCCATTCCCATTTTTATCTGTTCATCATATAAATGCTTATAAAAAGACCCTTGCGCATAATAGGAATTCACATGTAAAACTTTCATCTTTGCGATCCTCTAGACATTCAGAATTATCTTGCAAACTTGATCGATTTCTTCCTCTACAAGATAGGGGTGCATCGGCAACGATAACACCGTATCACAAAGCGCATTAGCGACCAGATAGTTGGATTCATCATATTCCCGGGAGCGAAAAGCTTCTTGTTTGTGCATGGGTTTCGAATAATAAATCATACTCGGTATCTTATGCTCACTTAATCTGGTTTTTAAGGTGTCTCTTTTTATTTTATTTTCAAGTTTGATGGTATACTGAGCGAAGCTGGAGTAATAACCCTCCGGTATTATCGGGACGCCGACAATGCCTTCTAATCTTTCATGATATCGTTTATAAATCTGGTTGATATCCGCAAGCTCATGTTCAATAAATGCTGTTAATTTAACATTTAAAACAGCTGCCTGAATTGTGTCCAACCGGGAATTGAGTCCAATCCTGACATTATCATATTTATTTGTTCCCTTACCATGAACCTTATACGAATTGAGCAGGTTGGCTAATTGATCACTATTTGTAAAAATTGCACCGCCATCTCCATAACAGCCGAGTGGTTTGGCCGGAAAAAATGATGTTGTGGCAGCATCACCAAAACTACCGGCCTTCTGTCCGTTAATATTTCCCCCAAAACCTTGGGCGGCATCTTCTAAAACCAGCAAATCATATTTTTGGGCAATCCTTGCAATTTCATGATGATCGGCAGGCAAACCAAATAGATCCACCGGAATGATCGCTTTTGGTTTTTGTTTACCTGCTTCAATCACGCTTTTGATGGCTTTTTCCAATTTGCTGGTATCAATATTAAATGTATTGGGATCAATGTCAACAAATATCGGTGTTGCCCCTCTTAAAGAAACAACTTCGCCAGTTGAAAAGAAAGTAAAATCAGGTACAAAGATCGCATCATCTTTTTCTATCCCCCAGGCCATTAACACCAATGTCATCGCTTCAGTACCATTGGCACAGGAAATACAATGTTTGACACCAACGTACTTCGCCAGTCGTTCTTCTAAAACATGAATTTCTGCTCCACTGATAAAGTCAGCCTTCATCAAAACTTTTTGAATGGCTCCGTCAATTTCATGTTTGTATTTTTGATACGGCATTTTTAAATCTCTGAACTCCATTGAAATCACTCTCCATTCGCAATATTTTCTTATTTCTCAATTAATTGATTATTCTCAAGCCTATATGTTCTTTCACAAATTTCACAGGATAGTCCTTCTTTTAATGGTGTTCCGCATTCGCAAACCCAGCCGATTTGTTTTGCCGGTATCCCCGCCATCAGAGCATAGTCTTTGACATCTTTGGTTACCACTGCACCAGAAGCAATCATTGCCCAACGACCGATGGTGTTGCCACAAACGATGGTTGCATTCGCACCGATTGATGCGCCATAGCTCACCAAAGTCTTTTTAAAGCCACCTGGACCTTTTGGATATTTACTTCTCGGGGTCAGGTCATTAGGAAAAACCATCTATGGTCCACAAAAAGCATATTCTTCCAGTTCAACCCCTTCATATACTGAAACATTGTTTTGAATTTTTACCCCATTGCCAATTATTACACGACTGCCAATATTAACATTTTGTCCCAGTGAACAATTTGTGCCAATATGCGCTCCTTCTTGGATATGGCAAAAATGCCAGACCTTTGTTCCATCTCCAATTTTAACATCTTTATCGATATAACTGCTCTCATGGACAAAATAACTCATTTTTCAAATCTCCCTTTAAAGTCTGAGGTACTGCATTTTTCTAATGGCAACTTTATCCGCTGTCCTTCTGCGGCAGATTTGTAGATTGCTAAAACAAGCTCCACTGCTCTGCGACCGTCTTCTGCCGTGATGGATGGTTCCCGGTCATTTTTTATCGCGTCAATCACATCGGCATAATAGGGCGTATGGCCATAACCGTAGACACTAGGCGGGTTTTTACTAAACCGTTTTTTAACCTCCCCGGAGTCATTCAGGGCATCAGAAAATTGCCATTCTTCAATAATATTGACCGATTGACCGGCTGCTTTGACCGTTCCCTTTTCGCCAAACAGGTAAAGTGTCTCTTCCAAATTTTTGGGATAAATAGTCGTCGTTCCTTCAATAATACCATAACTGCCATTTGCAAAGCGGATTAAGGCAATTCCAAAGTCTTCCGCTTCAATATAGGGATGGTTGAGATTATCAGTCATCCCCACGACTTCGATGATATCATCTCCCATCATCCACCTCAGCAGATCAATATTGTGAATACATTGATTCATCAGGGCACCGCCATCGTGTTCCCAGGTCCCCCGCCATTTCGAACCAGCATAGTAGTCGCTTCCCCGGTTCCATCGAATATGCGCAGTTCCGTAAAATAGTTTTCCAAAACGTTTTTGGTCCAAGGCTTCTCTAATTTTAATAACTGACTGATTGAAACGGTTCTGATGACAAGCGCTGACCTTTATTCTTTTTTCTTTGGCTTGCTTAATGATCTCATCGGCTTCTTCAAGCGACAGGGCAATTGGTTTTTCAATAATTAAATTGCAACCAGCATCAATAAAATCCAATGCGATCGAACCATGCTTGCCATTTTCGGTGCAGATTGCAACCAGATCAAGTTTTTCATTTAGTATTAACGCTTGATGATCGGTATACTGATGGATTGTGTCCGACAGTTCAAATTTTTCCATTAGTGTGTTCATACTATCCGGGTAGACGTCACATAAAGCGACTATGTCAAGATCATTAGCCCTAGCAGCAGCAATATGATTGGCTGAAATCTTTCCGCATCCGATTATCGCATATTTTAAACCCAAGATGATACCTCCTTAAAGCAGTTCAATATTTTCTCGATCCACACTATTTTTCATGGCATTTTTTGTATCAAAAATTACTTTTGCATGTTTTTGAATCATATCATAATCAATATTCGTATGAGCAGTTGTAACGATGACCAGATCAGCCGATTCAATCAGTTCGATGGTTAGTTGTTCCTCACCTTTTCGTACTTTTCCATGTTCCTGAAATTCAGGTACAAATGAATCATAGTAACATACCTCTGCCCCTTCGTTTTCGATTTCATCCATTAATTTAATTGCCGGACTTTCTCTATAATCACCAATATCC
>Ga0163223_100276_pt1 | contig 17417 bp, 13 predicted proteins | sample MSEWel2016_02_17_2_FD_113147 | JGI IMG/M metagenome (GOLD analysis project Ga0163223, IMG submission 113147) | Subsurface microbial communities from deep shales in West Virginia, USA - MSEEL Well Study Marcellus 5H_2016_02_17 ...
CCGTCTACGCTAATATATCATAATGATCTATTAGCGTAGACAAAGACATGTAATAAAAAAGCCAGACCGAACTAAAACGTCAGATCGATTGGGGAGCGAACTGACAGCACTTTGCAGAAAATATTTATACATAGCCATGAAAGATTGAGCTGTGGCAGCGAAAAAAAAGATCTTGGATCAAAAGGAATTAGAACATGAAACAAAAAATACGTAAAGGTATTCTCACCTATTCAGCCCTGCTTTTTTCCCTAACCTTTTTCTTTATGTCGCCTTATGTCATTATCATGTCGGCCACCAATGGTATAGCAAACGGTAGCGCCTTGTTTTTTGGATTCTTGCTGCTGTTCTCGATAGTCGGAAGTCGCCTGTTCTGTGGCTGGCTTTATCCAGGGAGTGCCATTCAGGAACAGGCCGCGCACTCCAACAGCAAAGCCTGGAATGGGAAATGGAAAAACAGCTCAAAATACATAATCTGGTTTTTCTTGTTAGCTTTTGTTGTCTTTTTATGGATCAGCAACGGTCCCCTCGCTGTCAATTTTTTTAGTATGTATAGTCTGGACAGCCATATTTTTGTCATCTATATGATTGTTGTCACCCTAATCTATATCTTTGCATTGGCAACGGGAAAAAGGGGTATGTGTCATAGCTTATGTTGGATGGCACCTTTTATGATCATCGGAGAAAAATGCGCGGATTTATTGCACATTCCCCGGTTCAGACTTAAAGCCGAAACTGAGAATTGTATTTCCTGTGGACGCTGCAGCAAAAAGTGCCCGATGAGCCTTGATGTTGTGGAAATGGTTAAAACCAATCAAATGGATTCAAATGAATGCATCAGTTGTCTAGAGTGTGCAGATATCTGCCCCAAACAGGTGATTAAATTTGCATCAACGCCAAAGTTAAATGATAACTAATTGCACTACTTGTTTTTTAAACAGTTACCAAATGTCTGTCGAATATGACAAATAAAACGTCTCAGGTCATATGAATTCAAAAAATTAAAAGAGGTCCGGATTTCCTGACCTTTGTTTTCTGTCTGAAACCGAGGTTTAAAAACCTGGGTTTCTTTTATATAATGATCCTAGCTGCTTAAAAATGCAGTAGTATGCTTTTCCCATCCTCCTGAAACATGTTCATTTTTTATCTTTTTCATTTACCTTATTAACTCGGTTTATCTCAAACTGCTCCATTACCTACGGTAGATTTTCCACGCTCATTTGCGCTGCCGGGAAATCAGAAACTGAAAGTGAATTGATCCAGGAAACTGTAACTACTTAAAACGCATTTCTTCATCTGGATATTTATCTATGACAACCACAACGGGAATAAATTAGAAATCCAATTTGATGCCCTGATTTTTGATTCAAATCCCATATAACCCCTATAGGTATAGCGATAATCAATTTTCCACTGGTTTTCAGAAATTTGTTTGTTATTGATAAGCTTCATTAATGAGGCGCATTCTGGTTTATCGGTTAATTTCCGTTTGCCGGCAATATAGGTTAAGTCGGTAAGCGAAAGCGCATAGCTTTGAGGCATCATAATATCGGTAATATGGGCGCTAATCGGTGCTCCACTCGACAAACGCTGATACATATTGTGACGCAGCATGTAAGTGATGCCTTTATCAATCAATTCTTCCACAGCATTATCGGTGTAATCAACCGATTCAGAATAAGTGATTAGCGCGCGGATCGTCTTCCCGATTCCGATATAACAAGGCACCTTTCCTAAACAACCGCCATGTTTACACACGCCTTTATAGCGCCAGGTCGTCCTGCAATCTCTTTCAAATAATTGGTAGCTTTTAATCCAATGAAGGGCTGCTTTTGCTTCTTTGCTGTCTGCCAAACCAAATCGGCAATAAGCTTCCAAAAGAAGGGCATTATAGCATGGTACCAGTTCAGCAACTCCTCCCAAGCATGAAAAACCCTGGGGCGTTGATATGTTTTCATTTACATAACTCAGTAATTTTTTAGTGTAGGGCAAGTCCTGAATAAACGGTATTTCGCTTAATCCTAACAAACGAAATACGACAAATAACGGATGATCCACAAAATCACTGGTGAGTTTGGCTACCAGTTTTGACTGGTTTAATAAATTGGTTACTTCATCCCCATCGGGACTTCTTTTATCTTCAACAGCAAGCCGTAAAACCAATGCAGTATCCATCACAACCCCTTTATACATATTATTGTTGTCCATTGTACTCTAATCGTTGCTAAATTTCTAGTTAACCTGCACAAAAAAGCACCCAGAGTTAACCCGGCACTATTTCTGCTCTTGCTTCTTCGGTGAGAACGGAAAAAGTCCTCAATCCACCGATTATAAAAATCGCATTTCAAAAAATCGCATCGCCTGGTCAACCACAGCATCCATATTATAATAGCGATACTCCGCGAGCCGACCGGCAAAAATAACGTTTTTTTCGGCATCGGCTTTTGCTTTGTACAGTAAATAAAGTTCTTGCCATTCCTTTGTCGGAAATGGATAAAAAGGCTCTTCTCCATCACACGGAAATTCTTTCATGATTGTGGTTTTACGGCCTTGCTGTCCTGTTATTTTTTTGTATTCGGTAATTCGAGTGAAATCATAATCGTTGGGATAATTGACGACCGCGGATTTTTGAAACGATTCACAATCATGATCTTCCATCTCAAAACGAACGCTTCGATATTTCAGTTTACCGAATTGATGGTCATAAAAATAATCAATTGGACCGGTATAGATCATCTTGTCATAGTCAATCGCGTCGCGCACTTCTTTATAATCCGTATTCAGCATTACTTTTATGTTCGGACGATCGATCATTTGCTCACACATTTTAGTATAACCCGCTTTGGGAATCCCCTGATAGCGATCGGTAAAATAACGGGTATCGCGATTGAAACGAAAAGGTATTCGGGATATAACCGCCGGGTCCAATTCACTTGGCGCCACGCCCCATTGTTTCGTGGTATAGTTCATAAAGAATTTTTCATAGATGTCCCTACCCGCATTGTTTAAGGCCACATCCTCGCTACTTTTAATCGGTACCACGCTTTCCTTTTGGCTTTCAATAAAATCAACCATCTCAAACTGCGAAAAGTTGGTGTTATAGAGCTGATTAATGGTTTCCAGCGTAATGGGCATGGGAATAAACTGTCCGTCCACAAAGCTTAAGACCCGATGCTGATAATCACACCATTCGGTGAATTGACTCAGGTAATCCCAAACCGTCTGATTATTGGTATGAAAGATATGAGGGCCATAGTTGTGAATCAGGATATGATTTGCGTTATAACTGTCATAAGCGTTGCCACCGATATGATGGCGTTTTTCAATGATCAGTATTTTATTATTTTCATTTTGTGCCAACAGATTGGCAAAGGTCAGTCCTGTCAAACCTGCTCCAACAATGAGATAGTTTACTTTCATTTGATTTTCCTCGTATAATATTTGCAAGAAAATAATATATGGCATGAAACGACAGCCTTGCAATCTAGCGTCTGCTTTTATTTCGCATTTTTATGAATGATGATTCTGGTTAATAAATGGTTGTATGATTAAGCATAATTTTGCTTCGGATCGTTCGTTTTATTTCGTTCATTTTACTTCGTTCTTGATCGATCGATTTTTGATCAGGTGTTCTTTACTCTTTTTAATGATATCGCGTTTTTCTGATAGAGTAACGGCTTGGCAATGACAACAACCAAACTAATCATCACCAGGAAGTAGAAGTCCAACCCCCGGGTTACTAACAGTGACGGCGTTAACAATGCGTTTGTAAAGACCCCTTGGAAGACGGCATAGTACATCAATTCGGTAATACCTTGAGCTCCGGGTAAGGGCATCATTTCGACTGCCACGTAAATTGCCGCCTGAAGTAATACAATCGTGACCATTGAAGTTCCACTCATAGAAAATCCCCGGTATACAAAATAGGTAAGAACATACAAACAGTTTCGTTGCAGAAACGTCAAGATAAAAACAACCAGAACTTTCTTTTTGTTAAGCATTAAAAAATTGACAGCGCTATGGTAACCTTCAATAAAGTTTTCGATTTTTTGCTGACGTTCCGGCGAAAATTTAAGGATATGGATTCGAGTTAGAAATCCATCAATCGATCGCGTAATTTGGCGAACAATTCCTGGGATGAACATGGCAGCAAGCAAAACGGCGACGGATATAATATTAAGTGCCAGGCCCAGATAAAATAAAAACATATAGTTTTTAAGATAGTAAACCAACGGCGCATAACAAAAGACCAAAAGCGCAATGCCGATAAGCGCGAGTACCAGCTTGCTAAACAGCGCCAATATTATTAATATCACAGAACTTTTCGATAAAGAGTTTCCATCTTTCCGCATATAATAAAGCTGCATTGGCTGCCCTCCCACAGCAGTCGGTGTGATGGCTGAATAAAAATAGCCGATAAACGAATAAGCCGCACATCGTAGTATACTGTTCGGTTCACCAAGACTACGCATTAAATACCAAATGATAACCGCCTCAAGGATAACAAAAAGCAGCGCCACCAACATGGCTAGGAACAAGTAACCGATTTTCATACTGGAAATGGCCAGCAGGATCGCCGTAATGTCATTGCCTTTAAGCATCGTATACATCGTCAACCCCATGACGAACAGGAAAAAGAGCAGATAAAAGAGGTTTTTATTTACTTTTATAGTCATTCACCAGCCTTTCAATACAGATAACTTCAATTGAATTTATAAAGCTTTTGGGCAACGCGATAGCCGGAAATTGTTAGTTTCCGACCAATGGCACCGGGCATGTTGGTCAATCCACTCATGGATGTGTATTTCAGTTTTAGATAAAGACCTTTATCGAGTGCTTTGAGCTGGCTCCATAATTTGTTTTTTTGAAGCATGGATTCTTCGGAGTTAATCATTAACAATAAGATATTTGTGATGGACATGATGATTGAAAGATATCGACACATATATGACGCAAGTTTTGGTTCTTTCTTTTTGACAACCTGTAAATTTACACAGGTCAGCATTTGTTCGGTTACCCGGATTTGCTGATCGATTCGCTTGAGCATGATATCTTCATTCACAGATTGGTCATCACGGCCAATGAAATAATGATAAAGATCAATATTCATATAGTATAAGTATTTGACATAGGGTAGTGGTTGATAGGCAAAAATATTGTCAACATAGAACGTATGCTCTGGAAGTTTTACGCCGCTTTCTCTCAAAACTGACGTTCGAAAGATTTGAGAATGCATAAGCAAGTATTGAGACGGCTTAAAAAAACCAATATCCTGCCATGTACATAGTTTTTCTTCATCCAACGCATTCTTGTAAGAAATATCATGGCGTATTTCCTCATGCAAATGGTCATAGACGTAATTGCAGATGAACAAATCAGGAATAACAAACGCGTTATCTTTTTGTTTCAACTGACAAAAACTTCTCACTTTAAACATCAATTGATCCAACGCCTGTTGGTCCAGCCAGTCATCGGAATCCACAACTTTGAAATAAATCCCGGTTGCCTGTTCCAATCCAACATTTACACCCGAACCATGACCGCCGTTTTCTTTATTGATGACCCGAATGATGTCGGGATACTTGACGTTATAATCCTCGGCAATTTCACGGGTTTTGTCTTTTGAGCCATCATTGACGATGATGATTTCCACATCACTCCCGGCAAGTAAAAGTGAATCAATACAGCGTTTCATATAGTCTTCTGAATTATAACAAGGGACAACGAAGGTGATATATTTCATTTCGTCCACCTTTCAAATCGGCTACCGTGGGGCGATGCGCTTGAAGCGGCATATAATTTTCGACATTCCCGCCTTTGTGGCGCTGATACATTTAAACAGCCGATGAAAGTTATCATCGGCTGTTTTCGTGAAAGCACCAAAACAAATCCCATCTCATCTACTAAAAAATCCATCTGTTTCAACCCTCACGTTCTACGGCACGCATATAATAAATTATGATGCTTTCCTGTATCGATAATGTTTTTTTCATTCTGGCCTCCATTTTTGTCAGTGCATTAATTACACCGGAATTGCTATGCTTTTTACTGCACATGATCACTTCTGATTCGTTATAAATTCAATGCATCATAATTGTAACATCACAACCGCTTGGTTATTCTTAAATCAACTGTGCTTGCTTTTGCCAATAAAATGTAATTTTAAGACAGCAAAACAACCATAAGGAGCGTATGCTTTTTCCCCTTATGGTTGTTAAGCGAATTGGGTTGTTGTATCCGATTTAGTTTAGCCAATCAAAAAATTAATCGTCATCGATAAAACAATCCCAATAATACCACAGGCCACCCATTCTATAATCTTTCGGCTTAGTTTATTTTTTTCTTGATACCGCTTGACGGTATCCTCCAAGGAAATGGTAAGTTGGGTAATCTGTTGCGCCATTTCGTTAACGGTACTTTTAAAATCATCTGCTGTTGTGTTTAGAATTTTTTCTGAAATTTCTTCTGTTGGCATTATTTCATCTGAATGATCAGCTCTTTTGAATACACCTAAGCTGGAAGCAACAATTTTTTCGGTTTTATCAATTGAAATAATTGCGATTTGCTTCTTTTCCAACTCAACAAATTCAATCAACATCTTTGGACAGGGTGTTAATTTCTCTTTTGCCTTATTAAATGTCTCGACCACCGAGTCTTTTTTACAGCCATAAATTTTACCTTCATCACCAACACCGATAATCAATTTACCGCCCGATGCATTTGCAAACGATGAAAGGATCTTACTTAACAAATTGGGTCCACCAGTGTGTCGCCTGAACGCCACCCGATTATTATCACCATGATTAATCAATTCTAAAATTTCTTCACTAACATTGTTACTTGACAAAAATTTGCACCAGCTCTCATCACATTCTAGTATGTTCAATTGCAAACAGAGGTCAACAATTAAACGACAATATCCGTCATACTTCCAGCTACATCTAATTGTATTTTACATGCAACTTAATTTATATAACCATGTTATCTAATAAGATTAACGGCGTCAATATTTTTTTTAATATGCTTGCGAGCCGTCTGGTACAGATGAGCGTTTGTATTTAGGCATCCTGCCCTTTATAACAGTCAATCAGATAAGACATCCTTAACAGGAACCGAATATATGCGTCATCCAGATCGATATGACTAATTTCTACGATCCGCTCCAGCCGATACGCCAGAGAATTCCTGTGAACAAACAATTTTTCTGAAGCCCGCTTGATACTGCAGCCACAATTTAAGTAGACTTTCAGTGTCGAATACAAACTGGCTTCATTTTTTCGGTCATATTGCCGCAGGATGCTTAACGCCGGATGGCAGAACAAACCGAGTCGCGACGGAGCATCCACATGATCAAGCAAATCATAGAACTGATAATCGATGTAATCGCAAATGAGATTTTCAGGCTGCAGCCGTTTGCCCAGATTCAGAGCAGAAACCGCCTGATGATAATATTTCGCAAAACTTTCAACATGATCAAACGCATTGCTGACACCAATGCGAAGATGCTCATTATCTACCAAATTCTGCAACGCTTTTAATTGTTCCCCCTCGATACAATCATCTTTTAAGAGCGGCACTAAAACCGCCACCTTCCCCTCATGATAAGTCACATGTGACCCCGTTAAAACTCCTTTTAAAGCCGGAACGATATGATCTTTTAAATGTCGCTCGCCAAGGTAGCGGATCGGAAAAACCGAAAGTGCGATCAGTTTGGAGGCAAACTCTAAGCCGGGAAAACAAATCGGAATGTTCTCCGGCGGTGCACCGATAAGCAGTTCATACAGCAACTGTTGATAAAGCGTGCCGGTCTGAAACAGATAAGCAAAATAATGAGTAATAGTATAACTGATCACATGACTGACAATCTCCAGAATTTCCATATGTTCCGGCGTTACCGGCGTTTCGCCTTCAATCATCAGGATAAAACCGACCTGGATGCCATTATGAAATACCTTACTGCTCAGCTTTCGATGGGGTGATTCAGTGCATGAAACTTCAACAACATCGGTTGTGTGGGCTGCCTGCTGTATCGGCTTAAGCTGTTGAACGGCCTTGATAAAATCATAACTGCAATACCCCCGTCTGATATTGTCCTTCCATAAGTCGTCTGTAACTGGAATCGACGTGGAATGAGCCAGAATTTTGAAATTGACATCGCTAAAAATCAGCGAATTTCCGAGCATGATTGAGGCTGTATTAACAACCGCCTGAAGATCCCTGGTCTCATTGGCACGCTTTACGAGTTCTTCATAAATAAGCCCTCCCCCAGAATTTTTCATCAATGTCCGGGCCAGATTGACCGCCGAAAATAATTCTGATGACTCGACCAGAGCGAGATTTTTAATCTCATCAGTCCGAGCTTTGTCATCTTTAACAAGAACACAGTGACAGGGTAGATTTTCACTTTTTGCTAATTGGCTGCTATAACCAAAGTATAGAATATTTCCTTGAAATGAATTTTGTCGTCCATCAATTAAGGCGATGTCGATAATCTCAGCCTGATTTTCACAAGACGCCTTTGTGATCGGTAAATTAATCGCTATTTTTGTGATTAGGTCATTAAATTTCATACTTATCACTTCCAGATTAAATTATTTTTATGTCTACACATTAAAATTAGAATAGTGCATCATACACAAATTGTCAATGTGAAATCGTTTCCCGTCAATATAGGCAAATTCCAACGAACACAGTATAATCTATTTATTATAAACGCAATTCGTTAATAATAAGGAGGAAACCTATGTATGAAAAACTGTTTCTCGAAGGAACCATTGGAAAACTGAAACTTAAAAATCGTTTGGTTATGTCGCCAATGGGGATTGGGCTGGCTGAGCTGGACGGTTCACCAACGCAAGAGATGATCGCTTTTTATGAGGCCCGTGCCATTGGTGGCGCCGGATTAATCATCCCTGAAATTACCCGTGTAAATGATGTGCACGGTGCCGGAATGCTGCGTCAGCTTTCTGTTACTAAAGATCGTCACATTGAACCACTATCAAGACTGGCGCAAGCGGTGCATAAACATGGGACGAAAATCTTTATTCAACTACATCACCCCGGTCGTGAAACGATGACCTCGCTGGTCGGAGGACCCGTCGCTGCGCCATCGGCAATTCCCTGTAATTTTCTTAAGCAGCCAACACGAGCGCTTGAACATGCTGAAATCAAGGAACTGGTTCAGCAGTTTGTCGCCGGTGCTGTTCGCGTGCAGAAAGCAGGTTGTGACGGTGTTGAACTGCATGCCGCTCATGGCTATCTGATCAATCAGTTTTTAAGCCCCTATACCAATAAACGCGATGATGAATACGGCGGAAGTTTTGAAAACCGGCTGCGTTTTATTGCCGAAATCATCGCCGGTATACGAAACGAATGTGGTCCTGATTTTCCTATTAGTGTCCGTCTTTCTGTCGAGGAATTTTTAAGCAATGTCGGAGTCACCGATGATTATATTCATATTCAGGATGGTGTCAAAATTTCCATGGCACTGGAAAAACTGGGAATCGACGTCATCAATGTAAGCTGTGGTATTTATGAAACTGGCTCGGTTTGTGTCGAACCGGTTTCGTTCCCCCAGGGCTGGCGCCGGGATCTGATCAAAGCGGTTAAAGATCATGTTGCGATTCCGGTAATCGCTGTTTCCGTCTTTCGCGAACCGGCTGTCGGTGAACAGTTTCTGGCCGACGGTATCGTCGATTTTGTGGCCTTAGGCCGCGCCTGGCTGGCGGATGAAGAATGGGGTTTAAAGGTAAAAGAAGGACGGGAAAAGCAGTTGTGCAAGTGTATCTCCTGCCTGCGCTGCTTCGAAAGCTTAAACGAAAATAATGCCGTTGGTCTTCCGCTGGTTTGTTCGGTAAACCCACGTCTTGCCCGGGAACAACAGCTTGGCAACCTCGCTCACGATTCGTTCGACCATAAAGTAGCGGTTATCGGTGGTGGTGCCGCTGGTATGTCGGCAGCCCGCACACTGGCACTTCGCGGTATTCATGTCACCTTGTTTGAAAAAGAAAATACTCTTGGTGGGCTTATTAATATTGCTAAAATGCCTCCTCATAAAGGTGCCATGGACTGGATCTGCCAGTATTATCAAAATGAATTCGATCGTTTGAATGTCGCAGTGAAACTAAATACCGAAGCGACTCTTTCTGTATTAGAAGAAATGGCACCCGATGCGGTCATTCTGGCTACTGGCAGTACCCCCGTTGTACCCAGACGCATCCCTGGAGTCGATGGCGAAAATGTCTTTGGAATTGATCGTGTCCTATCCGGAGCCACCGGATTAAAAGATAAACAGGTGGTACTCATCGGTGCCGGGATGAGTGGAATTGAAACCGCCGAGTATCTGTGTGCCGCCGGAAATTCATTAACCATCGTTGATATGCTTAACAAGGTCGCACCCGACGGAAATGGCACGAATGTTTTAGATGTTACCGGACGTCTGGCAAAATATGGTGCGACTTACATGCTATCCCATGCGTTAAAAGAAATCACACCGGATGGCGTGATTCTCGAAAAAATGGAAGATCACTCGGAAATCAAGATACCAGCTGACGCGGTTGTGTTGTCGATGGGTTATTGCTCCAATAATAGCCTTGCCGAAGAACTAAAGAAAAAATTCGAACGAGTGGAAATTATCGGTGATGCCCTTAAAGTTGACCGCATTGAACCGGCTATCCGGGCCGGCTTTGAAGCAGGCCGCTGTCTGTTTATCGACAAACCCAAAGCCACCAGTTTTCTGACCCCAAAAGAAGACTTGGAAAACTTTGGCAAGCTTTCTCTGATGGATAATCAGGAAGGTCTGTATCTTTGCTTTCTCACCGATCCCGCTGTTATCGCGCGCCTGTTACCTCCACCACTTAAACCTTTTTCAATGCCGGTGGTAACCCTGTCGATTGCGCATATTCACAATCCCTCTTTTGCCGATGATTATTATGAAGCAATCCTGGGCGTCTATGCAATGTACGGAAAAGAACTGGGGCTCTATCCCCTTAGTCTGGTTCTCGGCGGCCCCGGAGCCGAGATGGCTGTTCAGCTTGGTCGTGATAATGGCAGCATTCCCAAAAAAATGGGCGCAGAGTTTGTGATTCGCCAGACGGGAAATACCGTTATGGCCAGCGTCACCCGTCGGGGTGTTCAGTTAATTGAAGCAAAACTGGAACTCGGTGAGACCAATAGTCCGCTGACTGGTGCCATGTATCAGTTCCCGGAAGCGGGAAAACAGACCTATGGTGGTGGCTTTTATTTTCATTTTGACCGCGAACCGGATAAAGAAGGGGTGTCCCATTTTACCAATGGTGCCTTGCTTCAGAATCTCTGTGAGTACACTTACAAATCCTGGGAGCCGGGTTTTGCCAGTCTGAAGCTTCGTTCCAGCATCGACGACCCCTGGGGTGAATTGCCGATAAACACAATCGTCGGCGGTGCTTACTCTGTAAACAGTTTACTTGTCCATAAGCTAAATCTGGTCGAAAACCTGAATGCCGAAGATATTGTCCCCTATTTAATGGCCGGACGCTACGACCGCACCGCATTTATGGAAACTGGCCGGAAATAAGCCCTCGTAAAACCTGAACGCAAAAATAAAATCACCAAAATACGAAAGGAATTTGATTATGAAACTTGAAAATAAAGTTGCGATTATTACCGGCTCAACGAAAGGCATCGGAAAAGCTGCCGCCATGATTTTTGTGGCGGAAGGTGCAAAGGTTGTCGTTGTCGGGACCAACAAAGAAAGAGGCGATGCCACTGTAAAGGAAATTCTGGCTGCCGGAGGCGAAGGTTTTTTCCAGCAAACTGACGTAACCGATGAGGCCAGCCTGGATGCTTTGGTAAACGCCACCATGGAACATTACGGCCGGATTGATATCCTGGTCAATAACGCCGGCGTCAGCGGCACCACGGCAAATATGAATGATATCAGCAGTGATGAGTGGAATACTGTCCTTTCTACCAATTTAACCGCTCCCTTCATGCTTTGTAAAAAGATCATCCCAGTGATGGAAAAACAAGGTTCCGGTGCCATCGTTAACGTCGCATCAATGGCGTCCACCGGTGCCGGAAGAGGTGGCCTTGCTTATACCTCCGCTAAACACGGACTTCTGGGTCTGACGCGTCAAATGTCGATGGACCATGGCCGTAACGGCGTCCGTATTAACGCAGTCCTTCCAGGGCCCATCGATACCGAAATGATTGCCCGGGTTTTAACCATCCCCCAACATCCGGTTTGTATGAAGATTAAAATGAGCCCGGCCACAAGAGCGGGTGCACCAGAAGAGGTTGGAAAGGCGATTCTCTTCCTGGCAAGCGACGATGCCTCCTTTATTCACGGTGCCAGTCTGGCTGTAGACGGCGGATATACCATCTTCTAAATCAGACAAAAAAATAGCGCCGATTGGGGCACTGTGAAAGTTAAGAGTAGGGATTTTGTGTCCCTGCTCTTAGCTTTTTTTTACGATAATTTAGAACCACTTAAGAATAAATAGCACCCCATTGCAATCAAAGACAAAACCACCCGATGCTCAGTCTCCTGCCCATTTGAGCGTTATTCAGCCAATTCTTCTTTAATATACGTCACCGCATTTTTTCCGGCCATCCGGCCTGAATTCACTGCAAAGCCCAGAGTATTGCCAGGCAATACAAAGACATATTTTTAAGGTCCGCGATTAGTTTTATCCAGGCTAACCCCGTTTTTTGCACCAGATAAGATGATTGCTATAACAAACCAATTCTTTTTATTAACTTTGACATCATCTTGTATATTACCTTATAATTAAGAGGAGTCTTATTGAAAGAGGTATCAGAAAATGGAAACAATATCAGAGGAACTCCTTAACTTTCACTGTCCGCGATGGCTTGAACTTCCCGACATTGATTTATATATGGATCAGTTAGTCAGTATTTTAGAAAAGAATCTGGTTATTTTCGAAGAAATTTGGGGTGAAAAAATTATCACCTCCATGATGATCAATAACTATGTTAAGCAAAAAGTCGTTGAGCCGCCAATTAAAAAGCGCTATAACCGGAGCCACCTTGCCTATTTTTTTGTGATTTGTATCATGAAACGGGTTCTCAGTATTTCCGAAACTGGTGATCTGATTACCTATTTAATCAGCCAGCACAAAATCGATTATGCCTACAATTTATTCTGTGATGAACTGGAAAGTGCCATCAAAGAGGTTTTCTCTCCGAAAGTTCAACCGAGCAATCAAATAAAAGCGCCCGAACTGATTATTCTTAAATCAGCCGTGCTTGCATTTGCAAATAAAACGTATTTTCAAGTCAGCATAAAAAAATAGTAAGCAGAGGGGCTTGTGTTTTTCTCCAGCTGTTCGTTAACAAATTGTGTTGTTGCGGCCGGTTCATTTCAGCCAGTCAGAACTAAATAAACATGGCTAAGATTACCCCAATAATGCTGCCGCAATCTATTCCACAATCATTTCGGCTCAGTTTATTTTTTCTTGACACCGTTTGCCCGGATCATCCCGAGAAATGGTGTGCGGGCTAATCAGTTGCGCCATTCGGGATCATCTTCTGGTCCAGTATCGCTTTTATTACGGTTTCATAAATCAATTTATAACCCGACTTATTTGGATGAACGCCGTCCTCGCATAAAAAATCTTTATACTGGCGTTTGCTTAAAAACGCACTGCGTATGTCAATGAGTGGAATTGACAGCTTCTTCGCCAGTAAAACAACCTTTAAATTGTACATTTCCTGCCAACGATAAATGACATCAACACTACCGATCCATTTTAAGATATTTTCTTTGTTTAAGTTTTCTGAAAACCATTCAAAATATCGTTCCGGCACAAGCGGTGGCAACGAGAGCATAATGGGTTTACCTCCATTGGTTTTTATTTCTTCAATCATTTCGGTATAGAGGTCTTCAAATACTGTGGTCGGTGTTTTGGGGATATGTTCATCCTGAGGATTTTCGGCAATCTCATTCCAGGCATAGCTACAGTCGTTGCCACCAAATTCCAGAAAAATGCGGTCATAATTTGAGAGCTTAGCAGCATGGCGTTTGACTATGGATAGCCCCTTCGAAACGGTGATCCCCATCTTCGAGAAATTATCAAGAATAATATTCTTCTGTCCGACCAAGGCATTCAAATCAATTTTCACCAGTCCATAACGGCCGGAATTATTTTGCTGGATGACTCCTTTTCCAATGGAATCTCCAAACACACATATTCTTACATCTTTTTCATGTTCGTTTTCCATAGAATAATCCTCTTTTCATTCATTAATTTCCAAGTTATGATTTGAGTCAATATAGTGTGTGTTCAATTTAAAAAGGGATGTTCATTTAACAACATTATCTGTCATACTTCCCGATATTATATAATTACGTTTAGCACATGATCTAGTTTGTATGATTATATTATCTAATAACCTTAACAGTGTCAAGGTTTTTCTGCTTTGCCTCACGGCGATAAGGTTTTTGCGAATCGCCCGGTCGTTAGCGAATTTGTCAATTGGTTGTAGTCACACTTCAAACCATCTTTTGGTAATACCAGCCAATCGTTTCACGGCTTCCTCAAATTCCCCGCAGCTCAAATAAGAATAAGAAATCCGCAGAGCATTTGTCGGAGCATAGTCATAGATATCTCCGGGATTCAGGAGAACCCCTACTTTTACGGCTTCTTCAAATAATTTTTGCATCGGTATTTTTTTATTAAAGCGCATCCAGATATAAAAACCGCCGGCCGGTGATTTGAAGGATACCCGATCACCCAGATATTGCCTGAGTACCCGGACCCCATGGTCTCTGCGCTTCTCCATTTCAGTTCTGATCTGTTCCAGATGCTGTTCATACATGCCACTGTTCAAAAATTCGGTCATGATCCACTGTGAAACTGAGCTGGCACCATAGTCCATTTGCATTTTCACATCTCCCAGACGATCAATAATTGGCTCCGAAGCAATCACCCAACCGATTCGCAGGCCCGGTGACAACGTTTTTGACACTGTGCCGAGGTAAATAATATCGCCGTTGAGATCCATTTGTTTAATGGGCTGATGATGTTGTTTATCAAAATATAATTCTTCATAAGCACCATCCTCAATAATCGGAATGCGATTGACCCCACAATATTCGAAAAGAGCCTTCCTCCGTTGATTCGACATTGTGATACCAGTGGGGTTATGGTTGGTAGGAATGGTGTAGAGGATTCGGGTCCGTTGATCCGTCCTGGGAAGCCGGTGATGCAAAATGCCTTCCTCATCCATGGGGATACTTTCCAGCGTAATTCCCGCTGACTGAAAAATCTGCAAGGATTTCAAATAGGTTGGTGCTTCAGTGTAGACTACCGAGTCTGCCGAAAGAATACAGACGGATATGAGTTGTAGTGCCTGTAAAGATCCGGAGGTTATCAAAACCTGATCCGGGGTAGCTATAATCCCAAATTTTGTTACATACCTGACAATCGCACAACGCAACTGATAAAGACCGGAAGCTTCCAGATAATTCAAGGACGGAATATTCTCCAGCGGTTTTACTGCTTTTTTCCATAGTTCTGATGGAAACAGAGCCGGATCCAATTCCCCGGTCCCCAGACGAAGGATGCCTGGCGTAAATTCAAGTCGATTGATCGCTTGAATCATGGCATGATTAGACTTAAAACTACCCAGGTTCACATAACGATTCCAGATGCTGTTTTCAGACAATAACAGCGTCCAGGTATTGCTGATAATCCGGGTTCCGCCCTTAAAATTACTCTCAATGATCCCATCGGCGGCCAGCTCATCCATGACAGTGGTAATCGTACTGCGGTTAACGCCCAACTTAGCGGCCAGATCCCGTTGAGAGGGCAACTGAGTCCCGACTTCCCAGGCACCGGATTGAATTTGAGCGCTAATAAAGTGGATAATCTGCCGGTAGATTGGTATCTTTGAACTGCGATCAGGTAACCACTCAAAAGTGCAGGTCTGTTTTTTATTCATTACGCTGTTATTACTCCTTTTGGCTGGTTTTAAACTAACATATGGCTGGTTACAAAACACCAGTTTCTATTTATGATATAAGTATAATCAAATTATATCAGAAATAAAGGTTAGAAATATAATTAAAAGGAGTTTCTATGCAATACTTTTTACAAGGCCTTCTCATGGGATTGGCTTATGTCGCTCCAATCGGGATGCAGAATTTATTTGTGATTAATGGCGCTCTGGCTCATAGCCGGAAACAGGCGCTTTTGGTTGGGCTGACCGTGACACTTTTTGATGTAGCTCTGGCCTTTTCCTGTTTCTATGGCATTGGTGCCATTATGGACTATTATAGCGGGCTAAGAGCGCTGATCCTGTTTTGCGGCAGTTTAATCGTTACTTATATTGGCGTCACACTACTTCTGGCGAAGACTGAAAACAAACCAACCGAAGGTGCGGTTTTATCGATCCGTAAGATGGTTGTCTCAGCATTTGTGGTGACCTGGTTTAATCCCCAGGCATTGATTGACGGAACCATGATGCTTGGTGCCTTCCGTGTCTCCCTGCCAGTGGATGATGCCCAGTACTTTATCATCGGTGTGGCGTTTGCCTCGCTGATCTGGTTTACCGGGCTCGCCCTTGTTGTATCTTATTCCGGCAATCTTATCAAAGGCCGAACCTTACGGTATATCAATCTGGTTTGCGGTATTATTATTATACTTTATGGTCTGGGACTGATGCTTAAACTGATCCAACTGGTTTTTTGAGTTTTGACGTGCTACGTGCACCGCTTTGAACCCAAAACCTTTTGGTAGACAGGACGTTTTTTTGCCAGTCTACTTATCTCATCGCCACTTAATTCAATTCCTATATCACAGTACTCTTTCTGTGAACCCAAACAAGTTTGTTTGAATTTTCAGCAAACGTTCAACATCATTACTCCTAAGCGGTCTGCTGTAGAGGTAGCCCTGCAGGTAATCACACTTTACGCGTTTCAAACGGTTAGCCTCTACTTCTTCCTCAACCCCTTCAGCAACGACCATTAATCCCAAACCATGGGCAACGGAAACAATCCCCTCCATCACCTGAATACTCTCCATCCGAATGAACTTATCCTTTAAACTTTTATCAAGTTTAATCTTATCCACCGGCATAAAGGCTAAATAATTTAGGGATGAGAAACCCGTCCCAAAATCATCCAGGGCGATCCGGATCCCCATTTCTTCTAACTTTTTCATAATATTAATGGCCTTTTCCTTATTGTCGATTAACACACTCTCGGTTATCTCTATTTCGATCAACGCTGGATCAACTTTTTGTTCATCGAGGCTGTTTGCGATATATGCAACCAGATTTTCATCATAAAACTGATTTCCCGAAATATTAATCGCGATCCCTTTGACTGGATAGTTTGCATCGATCCATTTTCTTTGTTGACAGATTGCTTCCTGGATGACCCATCTGCCAATGGGAATGATTAAACCGGACTCCTC
>Ga0163223_100278_pt1 | contig 17409 bp, 14 predicted proteins | sample MSEWel2016_02_17_2_FD_113147 | JGI IMG/M metagenome (GOLD analysis project Ga0163223, IMG submission 113147) | Subsurface microbial communities from deep shales in West Virginia, USA - MSEEL Well Study Marcellus 5H_2016_02_17 ...
GGGCGTCAAGAATCTGGAAAAGATTTGTGACGAACTGGTTAAAAATGGCATGAATCCCGAAATGCCGGTGGCTGTGGTTCATCGGGCATCGACCCCCTATCAGCGGGTCGTAACCGGAAACCTGACCACCATCTACGACATTGCAACGGCAGCAAAAATCACCGCCCCCAGCCTGATTGTGGTCGGAGAAGTGGTCAATAAAAGGCAAAAACTGCGGTTCTTTGATCAAAAACCATTGTTTGGAAAAAACATTATCGTCACAAGGTCCCGGGAACAAAGTTCCCAGATGGTTGAAAAAATCACTGAGTTGGGTGGCAATGCGATTGAATTTCCAACCATCAAAATTGTCCCCATCAACGAAGCGGCCTGTGATGAAAAGGTAAAGTGCCTTAAGGACTACAGTCACATTATTTTTACCAGCATCAACGGCGTCGAAATCTTTTTTGACTCCCTGGCCCGCTGTGGCAAAGACGCCCGCGCCTTTGCCAATCTGCATATCACCGCCATTGGTGAAGGAACTAAAAAGGCCCTCTTAGCCCGGGGCCTCCAGGCTGATTTTGTGCCGGATAAATATGTCGGCGAAGAATTAGTTAGCGGGTTGGCGCCGTTGCTTAATAAAGACAGCCGGGTGCTGATTCCCCGTTCCCAAAATGCCCGGATCTATGTGGTTGAAGAACTAGCTAAAATCTGTCCGGTCGACGAGGTGAAAAGCTACGAAACCATCCGCGAAGATCACGCCACTGTTGATCCACTGGAAATGTTAAAGAACAAAGAAATTGATTATATTACCTTTACCAGTTCCACTACCGCCGAGTTTTTTGTCGAAAAAATCGGCGCCGCGCACATCAACGCGATCAACTCGGCAAAAGCGGTGTCAATCGGCCCCCAAACCTCAAAGAAATGCCTGGAACTGGGCATCACTGTCGACATCGAAGCCGAAACATACACCATTCAGGGGATGCTGGATGTGATTTTGAAGGATGCTGAGAAATAAGATTTGAGTAAAAAAGCCGAGGTAGTACCGACAATTGTTATATCATGTTGTCTGCATCAAGGCGGACACGGCAGAGCCTGTCCGAGCTTGCAGCAGACAACAGATTAACAATTGGTCGGTACGGTAGTAGTGCAAAAAACGAGAAGTAAATAGGAGGTCAGCAAGATGTTGCCAACACGATTACGAAAAAATACAGCGGTCAGGAATTTAATCAGAGAAACCCAGCTGTCCATGAACGATGTGGTTTATCCACTGTTTATCGTCGACGGAACTGGCGTGCGCAAAGAAATCGGCTCCATGAAAGATCAGTACCATCTGTCTTTGGATATGCTGGAGGCCGAAACCCTGGCGCTAAAAGAACTGGGCATCCGTTATGTCATTTTGTTTGGGGTTCCCGATGAAAAGGATAACGAAGCCACTCCCGCCTTTGTGGATGATGGTTTGGTTCAGGAAGCCATTCGGGTGATCAAAAAGGTTGATCCAAAAATGTATGTGATCACCGATGTCTGTTTGTGTGAATATAAAAGTGATGGCCATTGCTGTTTCTTTGAAGAAAACGGTGAGATCCGACGAGCCCAGACCTTAGAGACCTTAAGCAGAACGGCGCTCAGTCATGTCCGCGCTGGAGCCGATATGGTCGCTCCTTCGGATATGATGGATGGTCGCATTGACCATATGCGAGAAACCCTGAATCTAGCCGGTTATGAGTCGATTCCGATTATGGCCTACTCGGCTAAATTTGCTTCCAGTTTTTACGGCCCCTTCCGGGATGCCGCAAACTCAGCACCAGCCTTTGGCGACCGTCGCAGCTATCAGATGGACCCGGCCAATTCCCGGGAAGCCTTAAAGGAAATGGTTCTGGATATCGCTGAAGGTGCCGATATTGTGATGGTTAAACCAGCCATGCCTTATCTGGATATTATCGTCCAGGGCAAGGAACTTTCCTATTTACCGATGGCCGCCTATCAGGTCAGCGGCGAATATGCGATGATTAAAAATGCTGTCGATGCCGATCTGATGGATCGTCGGGCAATCTTTGAAAGCCTCCTTAGTATCAAACGGGCCGGAGCCGACATCATCATCACTTATTTTGCCAAAGAACTGCAGGCCATGCTGAAGGATTATCAATAACAGCAAATCATTTAAAAGTCATAAATCTATTGTTTAAGACAAACGCAGTACCGACAATTGTTACATCATGTTGTATGCCTCAAGGCGAACAGTTGCGAGCCAGCGACTGATTACTCGACGATTAGTGAATTAGCAACTGTACGAATTGCGCGCATACAACAGATTAACAATTGGTCGGTACGGTAGGGAGCGAACACCTGAGTTTTACATGATAGTGAAATAATTATTATTGGAGATATTATGAATCGAGAAAAATCAGAACAATTATTTATTGAAGCAGAAAAATATATTCCCGGCGGCGTCAATAGTCCGGTGCGGGCGTTTAAATCGGTGGACATGCCACCGGTTTTTATTGACCATGGCAAAGGTGCCAAAATTTATGATGTCGACGGTAACGCGTACACCGACTATATCTGTTCCTGGGGGCCACTGATTTTAGGTCACGCCTCACCGGTTTACTTTGAAGGGATTCAGGAAGCACTGGAGAAAGGCACCAGTTTTGGGGCCCCAACCGCCATCGAGGTTGAAGTGGCTAAGCTGATCACCGAAGCTTATCCGTCGATGGAAATGGTGCGGATGGTCAGTTCCGGAACCGAAGCCACGATGAGTGCGCTGCGGGTCGCCAGAGGCTATACCGGACGAGATAAGATCATTAAATTTGAAGGCTGTTACCACGGTCATGCTGATGGACTGCTGGTTAAATCCGGGTCCGGCACGCTGACCTTTGGAGTCCCGACCAGCTCAGGGGTGACCCCGGGAACGGCCAAGGACACCTTAGTAGCAACCTATAACGACATTAACAGTGTCAAAGCGCTCTTTGCCGAAAACCCTGGCGAAATTGCCGCTGTCATCGTCGAACCGGTGGCTGGGAACATGGGCGTTGTACCACCCGATCTGGATTTTATGAAAGGTCTGCGAGAAATTACCACAGCCGAAGAAACGGTGCTGATTTTTGATGAAGTCATCACCGGATTCCGTTTGGCTTACGGTGGGGCCCAGGAAGTCCTGGAGATTAAACCGGATATGACCACCTTAGGGAAGATCATCGGCGGCGGAATGCCCGTCGGCGCTTATGGCGGACGTCGGGATATCATGGCAACCGTGGCCCCTCTAGGCGGCGTTTATCAGGCCGGAACCCTGTCCGGGAATCCGATTGCCATGAAAATGGGACTCAACACCCTGACTTATCTGCGGGATCATCCCGAAGTTTATACCGAAATGGAAGAAAACGCCAAGCTGTTAGAAGCCGGCTTTAAGGCCAACATCAAAAAAACCGGGGTCAAAGCCCAGATGGTCCGTTTCAAAGGGATGACCTGCTGCTTCTTTACCGATGTGCCCATCGATGGCTACGCTGCCGTGATGACCTCGGATACCAAAGCCTATACCAAGTATTTCAAAGCGATGCTTAATGCCGGTAACCTGATGCCGCCAGCCCAATTCGAAGGCATTTTCCTCTCCTCCGCCCACACCAAAGCGGACCTCGAAAAAACCATCGCTGACCATTATCAGGCATTAAAAAAATTATAAGTAAAAAAATGCAAGCATTAATAAGCTTTGCTGTTAGACCAAATACTTTGTTTTTTTAGGCGCCTAGAAATAGACATAATTGATCCAGCCTAAAGCTGTTGATAAAAATGATGTAGTACCGACAATTGTTACATCATGTTGTACGCATCGGAGCGGACACGGTATTGCCTGTCCGATTCCGCGGCGAACAACAGATTAACAATTGGTCGGCACGGTAACATTTGACAAACCTTGCCGGTACGAAAACAGTTTAGTATTTAGGATCGTCAGCAAAGCTACCCCAAGTTCTATAATAACAAATAACATAAAATAGGAGAATCACTTAATGGAAAAGAAAGCATTACTGGTCATCAGTTTTGGTACATCTTACCCTGAGACCCGAAAAAAAACCATTGCAGCAACCGAAAAGCATCTACAAAAGGCTTTCCCGGACCATGATTTTTATCGCGCCTTTACCTCCCGGATGATCATTAATAAACTTAAGAAACGCGATGGTGAAGCAGTTGATGTTCCCCAGGAAATTTTAAAAAAACTCAAGGCAGCCGGTTATACCCATGTTCAGTGTCAAACCACCCACATCATCAACGGCCATGAGTATGATATCACTCTAAAAGAACTGAAGGCCTTTGAAAAAGATTTTAAGTCTCTGACCCTGGGTCGGCCACTGTTAACCACAGTGGAAGATTATGAAGAGACCGTGGACATCGTGATGAAACAAATGCCCAAACTCAAAAAAGGCGAAGCCCTGGTTTATATGGGCCATGGCAGCGACCACCATGCCAATTCCACCTATCCGTGCCTGGATTATATGTTTAAAATGAAGGGCTATGAGGATGTTTATGTGGGAACCGTAGAAGGTTTCCCGGAGCTTGAAAACATTGTGCCATTACTTCAGGAGAAGAAATACAAAAAGATTTATTTAGCGCCCTTTATGCTGGTGGCTGGTGATCACGCCATTAATGACATGGCCAGTGATGAAGAAGACTCCTGGAAGGCGGTTCTTGAAGAAGAGCGGTTTAAAGTGGAGTGTATCCTCGAAGGTTTGGGTGAATACGCCGGCATTCAGAACATGTTTTTAGATCATTTAAAAAAAGCACAGCCCGTTACAGCAATGTAGGGACATTATAAAGTTTAGGAGAAATATTTGATGAATACAGTGTATATGGTGGGTGCAGGCCCAGGAGATCCAGAGCTGATTACCGTTAAGGGTCAACGAATTGTTAATGAAGCAGATATTATTATTTATGCCGGTTCTTTAGTCAATAAAGCCATTATTGCCGGTCACAAAGCCGATGCCGAAATTTTTAATTCCGCATCGATGACCTTAGATGATGTCATCGCCGTGATTAAACGGGGAACCGAAGAAGGCAAGAAAATTGCCCGGGTTCATACCGGCGATCCCTCCATTTATGGTGCCATCCGGGAACAGATGGACCGATTGGATGAATTAGGAATTCCCTTTGATGTAATCCCTGGGGTCAGCTCCTTTGTGGCATCAGCGGCGGCCCTTAAAAAAGAATTCACCTTGCCAGATGTATCCCAAACCGTTATTTTAACCCGTTTGGAAGGTCGAACTCCCGTGCCGGAAAAAGAAAAGCTGGAAGATCTGGCATCGCATCAGGCTTCCATGTGTATTTTTCTGTCGGTCCAAATGATTGATGATGTAGTGGCACGACTCATGAAACATTACGCCCCAACCACCCCAATTGCCATTATCCAACGGGCAACCTGGGAAGATCAGAAAATTGTCATGGGCACCCTGGAAACCATTGCTCAGAAAGTAAAAGATGAAAATATTACCAAAACTGCCCAAATTTTAGTAGGTGATTTCCTGGGCGATCAGTACAGCTTATCCAAGCTTTATGATCCCAGCTTTACCCATGAATACCGTCAAGGAGTTTTGTAAAACCGTGAAAACAGAAAAATGGGCCATAGTCACCCTGTCACAAGATGGCGTGGCCCTGGCAAAGCGGCTGGCAGAACATCTGGATGACCGCGAATGCCACATCTACACCAAGGAAAAATATGCCAACGAAACCACCAAAATCATCACCACGGATATTTCTACCTTTATGGGCAGCATTAGCGGGGCGTATCAGATCATCTGTTGCATTATGGCAACCGGCATTGTCGTCCGGGCGATAGCCCCCCACCTAAAGCATAAATCCTCCGATCCGGGAATTCTGGTGATGGATACCAAGGGGGCGTTTGTAATTAGTCTGCTGTCCGGTCATTTGGGTGGTGCCAATGATGCCGCTCGGCTGGTGGCTAAACGCCTTTCGGCCCAGGCGGTTATTACCACCGGCACCGATGTGAAAGGAACCATGGCTGTGGATGTATTGGCCCAGAAAATTAAGTGTGCGATTGATGATTTTACGGCTGCCAAAGACGTAACAGCCTTGATCTTAAACGGCGATCCGATTGCTTTAGTTAATCAGGGAAATTGTGATTTGGATGCGGTTATCCTGCCTAAGAACATCGAAACGGTGGCAGATTTAACCGAGCTAACGAAATATCTGGGCGTTATTATTACGACTTTGGATACAAAAAAAGCAGAATTGCCAATTCCCAGTGTTAAGCTGGTTCCCCGAAAACTGGTGCTGGGCGTAGGCTGTCGTCGGGATACCCCGGGAGAACGGATCATCGCGGCGATCCAGGAGACCTTAGCGTCTCTGAATCTTAATGTCAAAGGGATTAAGGCTCTGGCCACCATCGGCTTAAAAGCCGAAGAAGCGGGAATTATAAAAGCCTGTGCCTTTTTCGCGGCTAAAAAAGTCATTATCCCCAATGAAATGGTGCAAATGGTCCAAAGCCGTTTTGAAGGATCGGATTTCGTTTTCAAAACAACCGGTTTATATGCCGTTTCCGAACCCTGTGGTTTTGTCGCCTCCGGATTTGGAAAATGCCTGCGGGAAAAACAGAAACTGGGCGGAATCACTCTATCGGTGTGGCTGGATGAAAATTAGAAATAAGAAAATTTACAAACAATAATTGCTTTGCTGTCTGTTTCGCACAAACGGATAAGAAAGCAGCACCGCACTATTGTAATAAAAACCTTGCTAAAAAAAGGAGAAAAGATGAGCAAAATTTATGTCACAGGGATTGGTCCCGGACTGTATGAACATATGACCGAGGCGGCAAAAGCCAGCCTGGCTGATGCTGATATTATTGTCGGCTACAAAACCTACATCGATATTATTGCCGATTTAATTGGCGACAAGGAAGTCCTTTCTTCCGGAATGCGGCGCGAAATTGACCGTTGTGAAAAAGCCTTGGAACTGGCTGAACAGGGCAAAAAAATCTGCCTGGTTAGCAGCGGCGATGCCGGTGTTTTCGGGATGGCCGGCATTATGTTAGAAATCGTTGAGTCAAAAAATAGTGATGTGGAAGTTGAAATTATTCCCGGTATTTCAGCCGCCAATGCGGCCGCTTCAACCCTCGGTGCGCCGCTGATGCATGACTACGCCGTCATTAGTCTTAGCGACCTGCTCACTGATTGGGCAGTCATTGAAAAACGTTTGCACTGCGCCGGTGAAGGAGATTTTATTATTAGTCTCTATAATCCCAAAAGCAAAGGCCGTCCCCACAATATTGAAAGTGCCCAGAAAATTTTACTAGAATATAAAGCTCCGGAAACCCCAGTGGGAATTGTTCGTAATGCCAAACGTAAGGACGAGTCTTATGTGATTACAACCCTCAAAAAAATGCACGAAGCAGATATTGATATGTTTTCGATGGTTATCATCGGTAATTCCAAAACCTATGTGACTAGGGATCAACTAAAAATGATTACCCCGAGAGGTTATCAGCTTTGATACTGGTATTGGGAGGAACCCTCGACAGCCGCTTATTAACCAATCTTCTGCTTGAAGAAGGGAAGGAAGTCTGTTATTCGTCACTGACCAATATTGCTACCGATCAGATCTCTGAAAACCCCCTTCTGACCAAGATTTCAGGACAATTGGATGCCAGCACCCTGCGGGAAACGATTACCATTTACAATATTAATCTCTGTATTGACGCCACCCACCCCTATGCTCAGGAAATTTCTGAAAACGCCATTTGGGCTTGTGATGCCATGAATGTGGACTATATTCGGCTGGAAAGGCCGTCGAACATCGACGAAGGAAATGATAGTGTGGCCTACAATACCTATGAGGAAGCACGCGACTATTTAATCGGTGCGATGGGGAAAAGTGATAAGAATATTCTTTTAACCACGGGGAGTCGACAACTGGAAGCCTTTGAAGGCCTGCCCAAAAACCGAACCTATATCCGGGTATTGCCGACGGCCGGGGTTTTAGTAAAGTGCGAAAACCTGGGCTACAAGCCCCGACATATTCTGGCTCTACAGGGCCCATTCTCGGTTGAAATGAATGTCGCCACCATGAAAGAATACAAGATCGGCTTTGTCGTCACCAAAGATAGCGGCGATATTGGCGGCATCCGTGAAAAGGTTGAAGCGGCCCGACAAGTCAATGCCAAAATCCTATTTATCCGTCGCCCCGCCGTCGCCTATCCCCGGTCTGTCACCACCGTTGAAGACGCCGTTGTTTGTGCATTGAAAAATCATTAAAAATCAGGTTTAGACAGATATAGCATTAAAGATTTAATGTAGGGGCGATCAGTGATCGCCCGCACACTGTGCTTAGATAGAAAAAGGAGAAAACATGGCAAAAAATATTATGTTTATGGGTACCGGGTCATCAGTAGGAAAAAGTTTGATCACTGCTGCCATGTGCCGGATACTCGATAACCACGGTTATCAGGTGGCACCCTATAAATCCCAGAATATGGCGCTTAATTCATTTATCACCAAAGACGGCAAGGAAATGGGTCGAGCCCAGGTAGTCCAGGCGGAATGCGCCCGGATGGAACCTCAGGTTGAAATGAACCCGGTACTGCTTAAACCAAACTCCGATGTGGGTTGTCAGGTTATTCTGATGGGAAAAGCGGAGTTTAATATGGATGCCATGGATTATCATGCCCATAAACCCAAATTGGTCGAAATTGTCGTTTCGGCTTATGACGCGTTGGCTGAGGGCAAAGATGTGATTGTGATCGAAGGTGCCGGCAGTCCCGCCGAAATCAATTTGCGGGATAACGATATTGTCAACATGGGACTGGCAGAATTGGTTGATACCCCGGTGGTACTGATTGGTGATATCGACAAGGGTGGTGTTTTTGCATCGATTTATGGTACAATTATGTTGTTGCAACCCGAAGAACGGGCCCGAATTAAAGGCTTTATCATCAATAAATTCCGCGGTGATGTGGAGTTGCTAAAGCCCGGCATCAAAATGATTGAAGAATTGGTTAATGTCCCCTGTCTGGGTGTTATCCCTTACAAGCGCTTTGTCATTGATGATGAAGATAGTGTCAGTGAACGGTTTGATAATAATTCCGAAGGCCTGATCACGATTGGGGTGGTCTATCTGCCACATCTGTCAAACTTTACCGATTGCACCGCCTTTGAAATGCATCCTGATGTGAAGGTGGAATACTATCGTAACCAGCGCGATCTGCAGCTGGCTAACCCGGACCTATTAGTGATTCCCGGTAGCAAAAATACCATTGATGACACCTGTCATGTGATCAACAGTAAAATGGGTGATGAAATCCATCGGCTCCACGATTGCGGGGTACCGATTGTGGGAATCTGCGGCGGTTATCAGCTACTGGGTAAAGAAATCCGTGATCCTTTCTCGGTAGAGTCAACCAAAGGTAGTATTGATGGACTGGGACTTTTAAATATTGTCACCACCATTGAAGAAGAGAAACGAACGGTGCGAACAACCGGCAAGGTTTTAGGTAACTTCATGGGAATGACGTTGGCTGACATGGATGTGGAAGGCTACGAAATCCACATGGGCACCAGTGAAGCATTGGATCAGGCTAAGCCTTTTGCAATACTTGCCGATGGTACCGTCGATGGGGTGATTGCCGAAGATGGCACGGTGATGGGAACCTACCTTCATGGGATCTTTGATAACGATGGATTAAGGGAAAAAATCATTGAAGCCCTGCGCGTGAAAAAGAATTTAGAAGCCGGTCCCACTGCCTTTGATTTTAAGGCCTTTAAAGAAGAACAATATGATCTTCTGGCAGAGACGGTAGAAGCGAGTTTAGATATGAAAAAAATAATGGAAATCATTGGAGAAATTAAAAAGTGAATCTAATTGAAGGACTTCCCCTGGGTTTAGGGGGAGGCTTTTGGTTTTTACTGATACTCTTTGGCGTGTTGCTGGATTGGCTAATCGGGGATCCCCTCTGGTTGCCGCATCCGATTATCGCCATGGGGAAAACCATTGGCTTTTTAAATAAAAAACTGAATCATGGCAAGCACAAAAGAGCAAAAGGATTTTTACTGCTATTTTTCGTTCTGGGTCTGACGGGCGCGATTGTCTTTGGCCTGCAGTGGGTGCTTTACAGCATTAATATTTATCTGTATATCATCTTTAACCTGTACTTGATTGTTACGTCTCTGGCGGCAAAAACACTGGCCATTGAAGTCCGTAAAGTGATGAGCGCCTTAATGGGTGGTGATATTGAAGTTTCCCGAACTCAAGTGGGTTATCTTGTCGGTCGGGATACCTCACAACTCAAAGAAACGGAAATCATCCGGGCAACGGTTGAGACCACTGCCGAAAATACCATTGATGGGGTTTTAGCACCGATTTTCTATCTGTTGCTGGGAGCCCTGATTCCAGTGCCCTGGCTTAATCCGGTGATGCTGGTAATGCTCTACAAGGCGACCAATACGCTGGATTCGATGGTTGGATATATCCAGGAGCCATATAAGGATTTTGGCTATGCTTCAGCAAAATTTGACGATCTCATCAATTTTATTCCAGCCAGAGTCGGCAGCATCTTTATGCTCGTTGCCGGGATGTTTTTAGGATATACTTTTAATGACGGCTGTCGCATTTTCAAGCGGGATCGTCACAACCACAAGAGTCCTAACTCGGCCCATCCGGAATCGGTGGTGGCAGGGCTTTTAGGTATACAACTTGGCGGAACCAACCAGTATTTTGGTGAAACGCTGGAAAAGCCCACCATTGGGGATGCTAAATCGCCGCTGGAAATATTGGATATTCGGGAAACCATCACCATTATGTATGGCAGCGAGGTGGTCCTGATGGTTTTGGCCACCTTAATGGCGGTGATTATTTATTCGTTTTAGCAAACTGAAAAATCATTGAATTTGCACTAAGTGAATTTGCAATCACTGCATTTAAATAGAAAAATTTAAATAAGAGAATGTTAATAATTGGAGAGTTGACATGAATAAACACGGCGGATATCAGGGCGAAAACAAAGAAATGCTGGATTTTAGTGTTAATATTAATCCCTTGGGAATTCCCGCGGGAATCCGGGAAAAGTTGATTGCCGGGATTGACGAGTTAGTGAAATACCCGGAGATCTCTGGCGTTTCGGCGATCGAGAAGATTGCCAATGATCTGGCGGTGCTACCGGAAAATATCATTCTCGGTAACGGTGCAATTGAGCTGATCTACCTTTTTGCCAGAAGCATGGGGCCGGGGAAGGCGCTGATTGTTCAGCCAACCTTTAATGAATATGAACGGGCCTTAAAGCTTTATGGCTGGGAGGTGGTTCATCATGTCGTAACAGAGCAAGATGGTTTTATCATCAACCCGGAAGCATTAGCGGCGGTCATTAAAAACGAAAAGCCCCAGGCGGTTTTTTTATGCAATCCCAATAACCCCACCGGTCGGGTTCATAGCAATGGTTTTATCAGAGAAATGTTAGAGCATTCGGCTCCGGAAATTAATTGGTTTCTGGATGAATCCTTCATGGATTTTTCTGAAGAAAGTGGCAGCCTGTTATTGGTTAAAGAAGCGAAACCGTCGGTCTTTATTTTAAAATCGTTGACGAAGTTCTATGCTCTGCCGGGACTTCGGATTGGTTATGGGGTCGGTGTTGCCCCAATGATTAAAAAAATGGAGCACTTTAAAGAACCCTGGACCATTAATGCCCTGGGGCTGATTGCAGCCACGGGTGTTTATGATGAAAAAGACTATGCCGCAAAGACTAAAACTTATATAAAGGGAGAAGCTCAGCGGGTATTTGAAGCTTTAAGTCAAATCAAAACACTGAAGGTTTATAAAAGCGATACCGATTTTCATCTCTGTCGACTGCTTACGGGAACTGCGGCGGAGCTGCAGATGGCCCTGGAAAAAGAGGGTATGTCGCTTAGAACCTGCGAAGATTTTATCGGTTTGGACAAATCATATTTTCGGATTGCGATAAAAAAAGAAGCAGATAATACAAAGCTTTTGACTTTTCTTAAAAACTGGAGGAATTAATTATGGGTCAGTTAATATTTATCACCGGCGGTGCCCGTAGCGGTAAAAGTACTTATGCCGAAAATTTAGCCCGGGAATCGGGCAAACCGGTCGCTTATATTGCCACTGCGATCGCCTTTGATGATGGCATGAAGGACCGCATTGCCAAACATCAGGCGCAGCGGCCAGATCATTGGGGAACCATCGAACAATATAAGGATTTTCAGACAATGACCGACAATCCCGTTTATTTGCAAGCCGAGATTGTTCTTTTTGACTGTCTGACCGTGATGACTACCAATAATATGTTAGATTTTCCGGTTGATTATGACACTTGCGCGATGGAAAAGGTGGGCGAAATCGAAGGTGCTATTAAGATTGAAGTGGAAAAACTACTGGATGTTTGTCAGGATAAAACCCTGATTGTAGTCTCGAATGAGGTGGGTTTGGGTCTGGTGCCGGCCTACAAGTTGGGTAGTTATTTCCGTGATATTGCCGGCCGGATGAATCAACTGGTGGCCGGACGGGCTGATGAAGCCTATCTACTGGTTGCTGGCTTACCGTTGAAATTAAAATAAACAACAGCAAAAGCCCATTTTTGGCGGCAATTACGGTTGCAGCTAAAAAGGGCTTTTGTTTTATCTGAAATAACAGGGGGTTAATAAAGATGGATCAAAAATTTTTACGAGCGGAGCTGTTAGGCTTGGTCGATGAGAAATACCGTAAATTTTCCAGCGGCTTGACGCCGGGAACCAATAATATTCTGGGGGTGCGCTTGCCAGCACTTAGGAAGATCGGCAAAAGAATTGCCAAAGCAGACTGGCGAAGCTATTTGGAAACAGCTCAGGTTGACAGCTTTGAGGAAACCCTGCTACAGGGAATGGTGATCGGGTATGCGGATGTGGAATTGCCAGAACGGCTGATGCTAATAAAAGACTTCATCCCAAAGATTGACAACTGGTCAATCTGCGACAGCTTCTGCACGGGTCTGAAATTCACAAAAAAGCATAAAGAGGAGGTATGGCTTTTCTTACAACCATACCTCAAGTCAAAAGAAGTTTACGAGATCCGTTTCGGGGTGGTGATGTTTATTACCTATTTTGTCGAAGACCGCTATCTGGAGCCGATGTTTCTAAACTTTAATGCCATTGACTGCGACAACTACTATGTAAAGATGGCCGTTGCCTGGGCGATTACCAGCTGTTTTACGGTTCTTCCGGAAATGACCATGATTTATCTCAAAGCTAATGATCTGGATGACTTTACCTACAATAAAGCCTTGCAGAAAATCACTGAATCGCGGCAGGTAAATCCTGACATAAAGGTACGGATTCGCTGTATGAAACGGAATAAGAAATAATTTTCGATCAATACTCAGATATCCAAACCGGCATTATATCCGGCGGTTGTGGCAGTGTAGAGGGTTCCCTGGCTGGTGGTGCAATCACCGATGCAGAAAACGGTATCAACAAGATTGGCAAATTTGGATACTTCCAGCAGGTTTGGTTTAACACCCAGGGAAAGAATCAGGGTATCAAAATCCACTTCTTTTTGACCATCGCTCCCTTCAACTAGAACGGCATGATCCACAGCCTTAATCAGTTGATGGTTCGCCAGGATGGTCACATTTTCTTTTTTAAGCAGCTGCAGCATAGCAGTCATCGGAATTGGTGAAGGGTCAAGCATTTTCTTTTCGCTGACCATTTCGACAATCGTGACATTTTTACCTTTCCGGGCCAGGTTCAAAGCGGTTTCACATCCAGTTAAGCCACCGCCAGCGATGACCACATTATGACCGACTTCAACCGATCCGGATTCGACATCACCGACCCAAACAACATCGCTGCCATCTAAACCGGGAATGGCGGGGATATTGCTTTCGGCACCGACGGCAATAATCAGGGCGTCCGGGGATTCGGCCATGATGTTTTCAGGGGTTGCCGCGGTGGATAGTCGCAGCGAAACATTGGGGTGTTGGCTGGTCATGCGGATCGTCCAGGCCAGATAATTTTTAAGATCAGCCTTGAAATCCGGAGCAACCGCCAGCCGCAGGGTACCCCCGAGACAATCGCTTTTTTCAAAAAGAATGACCTCATGGCCACGGTCACCGGCGGTTCTGGCCGCTTCCATGCCAGCTGGACCACCTCCGATGATGACCACCTTTTTCTTTTGATCCGCCAGTTTATTGATATCTTTTAATTCACATTCCCGGCCAGCCTGGGGGTTAACGGCACAGGCAACTCGGAGTGGTTCCATACCATGGGTACGATTCAGACACAGTACACAGCGGATGCAGGGACGGATTTTCGCTTCATTTCCGGTGCGGGCTTTGTTGACGCTGCTGGGATCGGCAATAACGGTACGGATCATCGCACACATGTCGGCTTCGTTGTTTTCAATGATTTCGGCAGCCAGATCCAGATCAATGGAACCAACGGTGGTGATCGGAATATGAATTCCCGCCGCTTTTTTAATACTGGCGGCATAGTGGGCATTATAACCACGTTTTAGATAGGTCGGCTGGGTGGTGATCGGAACCATTTCGTCATCCAGTAGCATCCCGGCGGAAACGTGAACCAGATCGATTTTGTCCTGAATAATTTTTATAAAAGCGATGGTTTCGTCCAATTCGACGCCGCCGGGAACCAGTTCAGCGGCACTCAGGCGAAATTCAATGGCCAGCTTATGGCCAACCTTACTGCGAATGGCATCGAATAACTCACAGGCAAAGCGGGCCCGGTTTTCGATACTGCCACCATATTGATCGGTGCGGTGGTTAAACAGGGGCGAGAAAAAATTGCTGACGAGAATACCATGGCCACCGTGGATCAGGACCATATCCATGCCCGCTTTCATGGCTCGCTCAGCGGCATTTGCAAATAAGGTTATCCAGTTTTTTATTTCTTCCTGGGACATTATGTCGATGGGCGATTTGCCTTCCTCGGGCAGATCATGACCCATGGCAAATCCCGCCAGTTCAATGGAGGCTTTGGCGCCATAACGATGGACCGTGTCGGCCAGAACCGCTAAACCGGGAACCACATTGTTGTCGCCGATGTTCACGCAGAAACCGTTCATGTGTCCAAAGGGCGGAGTGACCATCGAAATACCAACAGTGACAATCCCGGCACCACCTTTGGCCAGAGCCCGGGTCCATTCGATCAGCTCCGGGGTTACCAGTCCTTCCGGGGAAGCCAACCGCGGCGCCGCTGGAGCGGTTTCAATTCGATTTTTAACAAGCATATTACCAATTTTAATCGGGGTGAACATCTTTGCGTATTTAGAATTCATTTCAAACCTGCTTTCTTTTGTAAATCGTTTACTTAGATTAATTCTATCAGGAATATGAGCTAAAACAATGTCAATTCAGCAAAAAATAGTGAGTATTTTTTTTGCAAAATGACAATAGATTGATTTGCATTTTAAGTATTGAATACATATAATATAAACGAAAAGAAGCGATTTATAATTTTAAAAAGCAGGTTAGCGATGAAAGAAAAGAAAAACACGAAAGACTCAAATCGAATCCGGGTAAAAAGTTATCCAGATGAACAGAAAACGACTCTCATGATCAGAACCTTATGCATGCAAAAACGGCGTTTCGAACGAAAAAAAGCAAAATTGATGACGGCTCTTTTATCATGCGGAGGCCTGCAGCATATCATTGATATCGCTTATGAGGTATTGGGAAATCCGATGTTTGTCAGCGATATGGGCTACAATGTGGTGGCTTTTAATAAAAATGCCGAGGTTGGTGATCCATCCTGGCCTTCCACCGCGCCGGAAGAAGAATTTGATGCTTATGAACGGATCAAAAAACTCAATGACAGTGGTGTGTTTGAACGGCTTTATTCCAGCGAGAGCCCCTGTATTGAAGAATTTGATTATTCGCCAACCCGCTGGATGGCACATAAAATTGCAATCAATGATAAGAATATTGGACATATCGCCGTGGTTGAGGCCAAAAAAGCGTTTGAACCGATGGATTTTGGGCTACTTGAATTGCTGTGCAGTGTGGTAGCCAGTGAGCTGCAAAAGGAACCCATTCAGAGCAGTCAATTATATAGTGAGGTTGAGCATTTTCTGATCGGCATCCTTGAAGAAAGAATTTTTAGCGCAGAAATAATTCAAAAGCAGGGAAAAAAGCTGGGATTGTATGCAAAAGAGCATTTATGCCTGATCACAGTCAGTTCGGAATTAAAAACAGAAAAGGGAATGTCGTTAAGCTATGTTAAAAGCATTATCAATCGTATCTTAGGAACTGAAAAATCAATTCTTTATCAGAATAAAATCACTGTATTGTTGACAAGTGATAAAAAAGAAGCGGTTTCTGACGGTGCCAAAAGTAAGCTGATTGAATTTTTAAACAGTAATCAGATGAAAGCTGGTGTCAGCCCTTATTTTCAAGATTTGGCAGGGCTTAAAAGCCACTACAACCAGTCCGTCAAAGCATTGGAATTAGGAATAGCGATGAATCCGGAGGAATCTCTTTTTTATTATGAGGCATATGCCTGCTATCATTTATTTGAAATAGTGGCCGATCAAACCGGCTTAAAAGACTTCTGCAATACGGCATTAACTGATTTGATGGGTTATGATCAGCAATACAAAACAAATTACTGTCATAATCTGTGTATTCATCTTCAGCATGACGGCAATGTGACAAAGACCGCCCGATATTTTAAAATTCACCGAAACTCCATGAAATATCGCATCAAAAAAATCGAAGAAATTATGGCAGTGTCGCTGACAGATAGTGAAATAAAATTCTCATTGATGATGACGTTTAAACTGCTGGCTTATTTAGGCGATGAAAAATTACTGAAGGTTTAAGCAATATATGAACATTTAAAGCGATCAGACTAAGTCCGAATAATCTAAAGCGATGGTGCCTACCAATTTATTAAATCATACAATGCGAAGGTCAAAGGGGTCGATGTGGATCAAAGAGACCTATCTAAAACAGCCGATCGGCCCCAGTTGGCGACCGCGGTTACCGATACTAAGTGAATCCGATGGTCTAGCCTGTTTAACTGGCAAGACGCTTTTAGGGATTTAAAAAAAGTCCGCAGTGTCATATGGCTGCGGACTTTTTTATGCGAGAGAAGACTTATAAATTTGCTTTTAGACAGCCTTACTCATACCGCAGTGCATCAATCGGATCCAGCTTGGCGGCCTTATTGGCCGGATAAAAGCCAAAGAAGACGCCGATGGCCATCGAGAAACACAGGGCAATAATCATCGGACCAAAGGGTGGTGTTGACGGGAATTTCATTAGTGTGCTACCCAGTATCCCTAAGCCGGAGCCGAGCCCGACGCCGATCAGTCCGCCAATTAGGCAGATGATAATCGCGTCAATAATAAACTGACTGCGAATGGCTGAATTACGCGCCCCTAAAGCCTTACGGATGCCGATTTCCTTGGTTCGTTCGGTGACCGACACCAACATAA